>Ga0209454_1000002_pt1 | contig 267620 bp, 227 predicted proteins | sample WorMetHERISLAND1_2_FD_187400 | JGI IMG/M metagenome (GOLD analysis project Ga0209454, IMG submission 187400) | Marine gutless worms symbiont microbial communities from Max Planck institute for Marine Microbiology, Germany - Olavius geniculatus... | ecosystem: Host-associated > Annelida >... | reverse complement strand
GATTTTGGATTTAAGGTATTCTGTCGATTTTAAAACGTCTGAGCGAAGCGATTCCACCATTCGTCAATCGACATTCGACATTCGTCATTCCAATGTAGTTTCAAAAGAGGTGTCAGGTGTCAGCAACCGCAGTTGACACCCCTGGTTCAGAGTGGTGTGTGAAATCGACTATCTGACGCAGGTACAGCTCAGCAGTTTCAACCAAATCAGTGTTCATGATTCGGTCTTTCCTGACACCCGAAACCTGACACCTGAAACCTAAAAGCCAAAGGTCAGTGGTATTATTCACATCACCTTTCTGTGATGAACCAAATGCGGACCTTCTATATTCAGGCTCGTTGCTCACCGGATCCATGTGATTTCCAACCTGGCTGACCGCTTACTCCTCCGTCCAGACCGGTTCTCTTTTTTCATTAAACGCGGTCATACCTTCAATCGCATCAGGCCAGGTGGCCTGGGAGGCCATCATCTCTTTGGCCAGGTGGTAGGCCTGCCGTTCAGGCATGTCTATCTGCTGGTAGAAATGCTGCTTGCCGATTCCAAGGACCCTTAGGCTGTATTGGGCGATTTCTTTGGCAAGCGCCCAGGTTTCTTCCTCCAGCCTATCGTCCGCGACGACCCGGTTGACCAGGCCCTGGGCCAAAGCTTCCCGGGCACTGAGGAAATTTCCGGTAAAAAGCATTTCGAGGGTTTTCTTTTGTCCGATGGCACGGCTCACGGCTATCGTGGGCGAAGAGCAATTGTAGCCGATTTTTACCCCGGTCATGGCAAACTGCGCCCCTTCTTCGGCAGCAACCGCAAGGTCGCAGCCGGCAACCAAGTGGCAGCCGCCTGCCATGGCGATACCGTGAACCTGGGCGATAATCGGTTGGGGAATGGCGTGCATCAGATCGTACATGTCGATACAGACCTGAAAGAAATCTCGGACGTTATTGATCGGTTGATTAAGGATCTCAGCCTTGTCGTGTCCCGAGCAGAAAACCGGTCCGTTTCCCCTAATGATAATTACCCTGACAGTCCTTTTTCGCCCGGCTTCTCTGAAGCAGTGGGTCATCTCTTCCTCAGCCTGTTGGCCGAGGGCGTTTCTCTTTTCAGGCCGGTTTAAAGTCATAATCCCGATCTTTTCACGTTCCTCGTAAATAATGTGTTGATAATCCATAATCTTCTCCCTGAAAAAATTAATATTGTGAGATAAACACTCAGCCGGAGAGCCAGTAGTAACACCCCTTTGCCGGATTGGCAAATATATATTTTAAGCGGAACCGGAGTCAGGATTTAGAACCTCGTTTACCTCGTATGAAGCTACATTGAAAGCGAACCGCAGAATATCGAATATCGAACCGCAGAATGTAGAAGTGTGGAATCGCTTTGCTCAGTTTTTTTAATAAGATGGACAGAATACATTATTCTATGTTCGATGTTGGACGTTCGATGTTCAACGTTCATTAGTTTCTTTTCTCAGATCAGTCTGGACGCCCACGGCCAGAGGCAGCGCTCGTGTGAAACATAAGATTCAAGTTCATTCAGATAGAAATTAACCGTTAGTGGGAGTGGTCTCCGGCCACGATTACCCGGGTATTCGCGGTTAAAAACCGCTCCCACCATCTGCAATAGCGATATGGATCAATAAAACAGGGTACTGTAGTCGTGCTCGTCCTCGTGCTCGTCCTCGTACTCGGGTTTGAAAGCGGCTCAAAAGCTTCGAGGACGAGTACGAGATCAAAGATGCGCTCATAATAAACTGCGCCATTTTACAATTTACATTGAAAAACCAGAGCAACCGGTTGCCCCGGGTCGGGTTAAAGGGTTGATATTTCCAGTCGGCTTTGTTACCCTCCCTTGCCGACATAAGGAGAATTTCATTCCTTGCCGTCTAGATTGAAAAAATGGCTATGAACTTCGGTCCGTCTGAGAATTGCATGAATATCGGACGCGGTTCTAATTCAGGGATTTGGGGAATCAGGAATTAAAGGTATTCCATCGCTTTTAGATTATAGATTTTATCTTTTAATCCCTCAATCTCTCTATCCCTCAATTCTGCATTTTTTTGTCCAAAGGAGACTTAGTCAATGGCTGAAAACGATCATATTCCCCTCGGTGTGGGTTTTTATCCGGATTGGTTTCACAAACACTATGGCATTTCTTTTGACCGAAATTACTATTTTGATCCTGAGACAAGAATCGAAGCCAGGATGGAGATCGACAAGAGACTTTACGACCGATTCGGCGAAGTGGGACTGGGTGCGGCGGACCCGGAACCGAAACCGCTGATAACCTTTGGCATGGTCATGCTTCCGGCAATTTTTGGGTGCGAAATCGTATTCGAAGCCGACGCGCTTCCTTGGGCCATGCCGCTAAATCTTGCGGAAGATGAAATTATGAGACTTGAAGTTCCCGACATATTCAATTCTCATCCCATGCAGGACATGCTGAAACAGATCGAATACCTCGAGGGCAAATATGGGAAAGTTGTCGGTGATATCAACACCACGGGCGTTCAAAATCTCGCGCTTAAACTCAGGGGTGATCGACTTTACTACGATTTCTTTGAAAATCCCGAACTATGTCACCATTTATTGAAAGTGTGCACCGAAAGCGTCATCCAGCTTTTCAAATTCAATCACCAGACAACCGGTACGGGTGCCTTGGACGTGACCCCCATGTGCGACCCCAAGCTGTCCATCCTGCCCAATTGCACTGCGGAACAGATTTCACTGAAAGCTTATGAGAACTTTATCCTTGATTATGACAACCAGGTCGCGGATGCGTGTCGCCCGATTGGAATTCATCATTGTGGTTCTGTAAACGAGGTCCTGGACGGGTATGCCAAGGTTCGGCACCTGGAGTTTATTGAAATCGGGTTTGGATCGGATGTTAAGCGAACCCGGGAGGTGTTTGGACCCGAAGTTGCAGTCAATTCAAGAATTAGCCCGGTGCTGATGAAAAATGGCACCGTCGAAGAAGTCGCGGCCGAAGTGCGCCGTCTGATCGAGAACGGATCGCCGCTGAAGAATTTTTCTATTGATACGGTTGGACTGACCTATGGCACCCCGGACGAGAATGTCATCGCAGCGCGCAAAACCGCCGAAGAATACGGCAAATTCACCCGGGAAGCAGAAACAGCCGGCCAAAAAGTTATGATTTACGGCTCGGGCCAGGCCCACCCCCCCGTTGAGACCATTATCAGCAGCGCTTCGCAAGAAGTCGTTATTGGCCCGCACCGTCCGCTGGTTATTATCGGCGAACGCATAAACCCCACCGGCCGCCAGGAACTTGCCCAGGCGTTGGAGAATGGGAATCTGGAATTGGTGCAGTCTGAAGCCCTCAAACAAGTGGCCGCAGGAGCTCAAGTGCTTGATGTGAATGTCGGGGTTTCCGGCATCGATGAGCCAAGGGTTTTGCGGGAGGCTATTATAGCCATCAGTGACGTAACCGACGTCCCTTTATGCATCGATTCCGCCCTGCCGGAGGCGCTGGAAGCCGGATTAAAAGCTTATCCGGGAAAGGCGCTGGTAAATTCGGTCAACGGCGAAAAGCGCAAACTCGAACAGATCCTGCCCCTTGTCAAAGCCCACGGGGCTGCTGTCATCGGCCTCACGATGAACGACGATGGAATCCCCAAAGACGCTGAAAAGCGACTGGAAATTGCCAGGCTCATTGTCACCAAAGCGCAACAGGCCGGCATTGCCCGCGAAGATATCATTATCGATCCCCTGGCAATGGCGATTAGTGCTGACGATCAGGCAGCCGTTGAGACCCTTAAGGCCCTGCGTCTGATCCGCGCTGAACTGGGAGTAAACCAGACCCTGGGCCTTTCCAATATCTCTTTCGGCCTGCCTGACCGCGCCTCGATCAACGCCATTTTCCTCGCCATGGCCGCGTCGAGCGGCATGACCTGCCCGATAGCCGATCCGACGGTTTGGGATTTGAAGCGGGCGGCCTTAATTTCCGACATGCTGGCCGGCCAAGATGAGTATTGTTCAAATTACATTGCGACTTGCGGCGGAGGTACAGGCGTTGCCGGGGATACCCAAACAAGCGGAGAAAAAATAAAAGGCGAAGCCCCGGCCCTTGATGCGTTGCAAGAGGCCGTCATACTGGGAAAACGCCAAAGCGCCGCGGACATCACCCGCAAAGCCCTGGACGATGGCGCCGATCCACAGACCCTGATCGACAGCTACCTCATTCCGGCCCTTAACATCGTGGGCGACAAATTTGAGCGCAAAAAGATATTCGTCCCCGAGATGATGATTGCTGCAAGATCGATGCAGGCCTGCGTTGATCTAATCAAGCCATTTCTAAAAAAAGAAGAACAAATCACGCTGGGTACCATGGTGCTGGGAACCATTTTTGGTGATCTGCATGATATCGGAAAAAATCTTGCCAGACTGCTTTTGGAGACCTCCGGTTTTAAGGTCATCGACCTGGGTGAAAATGTACCGGCCGAAAAATTCGTGATTGCGGCGCAAGAAAATAACGCCGACCTTGTTGGTCTCTCATCTTTGCTGACAACCGGCGATCCCTATGTCAAGGAGACGATCGAGGCCATCAAAACCAGTGCCATCGGTGATAAGGTCAAGATAATTTGCGGTGGCGCAGCCCTTGGCCGGAAATTTGTTGAAGCATGCGGTGGTGATGCTTACGCAACCGACGCCGCAGATGGCGTCAAAAAGAGCAAATCCCTGCTGGGAATCGCTTGAGAAAATTTAGAACAAATGGCCTCCATCTGGTTCCTGCCTTTTGATAAAGAGATTAAATCTGAAAATGGCCTCGGCATCATGCATGCGGCCGTCATTTTGAGGCTTCCGATTTACTCGACCTGCGGTGCCAAGGGCGCCTGCGGCAAGTGCCGGGTCATTATCGAAAAAATCGAAGGCCCGATATCTCCACCATCGGATCGCGAACGGGAGTTGTTGGGCGCGTTATTGGAAAAAGGGTTCCGCTTGGCATGCGAGACCGTTTTGCAGGGTTCCGCCGTTGTTCGCATTCCGGAAGAAAGTCGCATCAAACGCCAGATCATCCTGACCGCGGGCAATGAACATCTTTTCTCTGTGCGCTTGTTGCCCGACACTGAAAAATACTACCTCAACGTTGAAACGCCGACAATAGACCGCCCCACGGCCGACCGGGAACGACTTCTACGGGCCCTTGAAAAGACTTATCGGATCAAAAAATCCCGTCTCGATCCGTTCGTTTTGAGAAAACTTCCCGCTGCTTTGAGTTCAAACCCAAAGGGCGTCACGCTATCTATCTGGCGCAAAACGGAAATCGTCGACATCGTGGCCGGTCAAAGCGCAGGACTTTACGGAGTCGCGGCCGACATCGGAACGACAACCGTTGTGGTCTACCTGCTGGACCTGGAAAAAGGACAGGAAATTGCTGTAAAAACCGCGACCAATCCGCAGATTTCTTTTGGAGATGACGTCATTAGCAGAATATCTTCTTGTCAGCGACAGGCCGGCGCTCTGGAGACCCAGCGTGCGGCAATTGTCCAGTGCCTGAATGCCCTGGTCGAGGAGGCGTCGTCCGAAGTGGGAATTGATCCCACCCGGATCGTGGAAATGACAGCGGTGGGAAATACCACGATGCACCATCTGTTGCTGGGAATTGATCCGGGCGGCTTATCCCGGACGCCATACCCCCCGGTGCTGCAAGACTCCCAGGACGTAAAAGCGCGTGATCTCGGTCTGGAGATCGGGCCTTCGGCTTATGTTCACCTGTTGCCGTTAAAGGCGGGATTCGTCGGCAGCGACGCCATGGCCGGCATACTGGCCACCGGCATCCATCGAAGTAAAACCCTATCGCTTCTCATCGATATCGGAACGAACGGTGAAATCGTCCTGGGCAACAAAGATCGATTGATTTGCTGTTCAACGGCGGCCGGCCCCGCGTTTGAAGGCGGACATATACGCTGGGGGATGCGGGCTGAAACCGGGGCTATTGAAAAAGTTAAGTTGGATCCCCGTACCCTGGAAGTAAAAATAGAGACCATTGACAATCACCGCCCGGTGGGTCTTTGCGGATCCGGTGTAATTGCGGCTGTCGCCGAGATGATCAGGTCGGGAATTATATTGAGCCGTGGAAATTTCAACAAGGATATTGATGCACCCCGCCTGCGTGACGGAGAACAGGGGCGGGAATTTGTTTTGGCCTGGGCCGAAGAAACCGCTATTGGCCAGGACATCGTTTTGACCCAAAAGGATGTGTCTGAAATCCAGATGGCCAAGTCTGCTATCTACTCCGGGACCCTTTTGCTGCAGGAAATTTCAGGGTTTGAGCAGATTCAACGAATTTTGCTCGCCGGGGCTTGCGGCAACTACATAGATCCACTCGATGCCTGCAAAATAGGCCTGTTTCCGGGAGGCGACAGCGCCCGGATTGCGGGCGTCGGCAATGCCGCAGGATATGGGGCGTGTCTATCCCTGTTGAATCGAAACAAAAGAAAAGAGGCCCAAAAGGTCGCAATGACAACAAGCTATCAAGAGCTTGCCGCATCAGATCGGTTTCAAGACCTCTTTATATCCAACCTGTTTTTCACTTCCGCTGTTGATTACGATGAGGGTCTTAGGGATTAAAGAATTGAGGAATTTAGGGTCTAAGAATTTAAGAATTTAGGTATTGAGGAATTGGGGAATTAAAGGATGATGAATTCGTAAAAAGTCGAATTCATCATGTGTTTGGTGTTTCGTGTTTTGTATTTGGTAAAACACTTCGCACGTCATCTCAAGATGTTATACCACTAAACACTAAACACCAAATACTAAACACTCTCGTAAACAGGTCATTTCTCGACTTTTTACGAGACTGTCGAGGACAAAATCTAAAATTTAAAAAAGATAGAATTCCTTCAATCCCTCAATCCCTCAATTCCTAAATCCCTCAATTCCTAAATTCCTCAATCCCTCAATTCCCATCCAGCAGCGTTCGCCGCAATGCTTTGCCTGAAGCGGATCTAGGAACTTCCTCGATAAATTCAACCGCCACGGGAACTTTGTATGGCGCCATTTTGGCCTTGCAGTACGCTTTAATATCCGCCTCGGTGGCGGACTCACCGTCCTGGAGCTGGATGAATGCTTTCGGCGCTTCGCCTTTGATTTCGTCCGGGATACCCACAATAACCAGGTCTTTAATCAGCGGGTGGTCAAGCATCATGTCTTCCACTTCCGATGGGAAAACTTTTTCTCCCCCGACGTTGATCATATCCTTTTTGCGGTCTACAATGTAGGCGAATCCGTCCTCGTCCATGTAGGCGATATCACCGGAATGAAACCAGCCTTCAGCGTCGAATGCCGCTTTTGTTACTTCCGGTTTGTTGAGATATCCATTGGTCACACAGGTCCCTTTGGCACACAGTTCGCCCTGTCGGCCGGGGGGCAGGGTATTGCCGTTTTCGTCAATCACCTTCAATTGCGCATCAGCCATTCCTTTGCCGCAAGAACCGATCCGGGTCTCCGTATACGGTGCCGTGGAACCCACGCAAGAGACCTCGGTCAGACCCCAGGCCTCTGCATAACGCCATTGGAGCTTTTCCTCAACCTGCCGGATGAGAATTTCAGGCATCTTGGTGGCTGCCGACAAGCAGAAAACGACAGAAGAGATATCCCGTTGGTCGAGACCGGGCTGTTTGAGCAACAGATTATACATTGGCGGTACACCCTGGAAAATCGTCGGCTTCAGCTTTTCAATCTCATCCAATGCCCTGTCCGGGTAAAAACGTTCGACCGTTATGACCGTGCCGCCTTGGGATAACATGCCAAATGTGCCGTTCACCAATCCCCAACAATGAAAAATCGGAGTGGCGACCATGACCGTATCATCCGGTGTGAAATGAACTTTTCCAAACTCGATAGCGTTATGCCGGACATTCAAATGGGTGGCCATTACCCCTTTCGGCCAGCCCGTGGTTCCGGAAGTGTACATCAGATGACACGTGTCGCTGCCCTTGGTCGCCGATGATTCAAAACCATCACCGCCTTGGTCCTGTACCGATTCCAATGATGGATATCTCCCGCCCGGCTGTTCATTTGCCAAAATCGTGTCCTTAAAAGAGGTGACCTCCGGCTTTACCGCTTCTAAAATGGGGAGTCTTTTGGCATCAACCAGTACCACCCGAGTTTGGCAATCATTGAGGATATACGCGACTTCCTGTTCGCGCAGCATCGCATTCACGACATTCACCGTTAAGCCGGCCTTTGCGGCGCCGAGATACCCGATGATCAGCTCCGGTATACTTGGCAGAAAGATAGACAGGACATCCCCGCTTTTCAGCCCCATCTTCAACAGGCCGGCGGCAGTTCGATTGATGGATGATTCAAGTTCCCCGTAAGATATGCGCTGATCACCAAAGCGTATGGCCGTCTTTGCGGGATTTTCTTTCACATGAGGTTTGATGATATCCGATACATTCATGAGCATTGCCCCCCGACGTTAGAATTATAGCCCATTTCTATGCTTTAAACCCAAACCGGACAAACCGGGAATGAAGATTGAAGATTGAAGATTGAAGATTTGTGGTTCGCCTTCGGCGGATCGATTTTAAACGGCCGCTACACGGCCGTAACAAGCTGGTATCATGAAAATACAAATAGTTGATATCAATTCCGACTTTTTTTAAATGCTTGCTTGTTAGTGTTTTACAAAGATGCCAACAAATATTTTGAACTATTTGCGTAAAACTGAATTGGTAATTGTCTAAAACCAATTTCCTATTACCCAATACCGAATACCGAATACCCAATACCGAATACCGAATACCCAATACCGAATACCTAATACCCATCTTGCTGAGACCGAATGTTAAATTTTAGCAGCAAGTCTGGCGCCCTGATCGATGGCTCTTTTGGCATCCAACTCCACCGCCAGGTCCGCGCCGCCGATTAAGTGGGTCGGCACACCGGCGATATCCAGCTCGTCTTTCAGATCCCGCAAGGGTTCCTGGCCGGCGCAAATTACCACGGTATCGACTTCCAAGCACCTGGGTTCGTCCTTGAGTGTAATGTGCAGCCCGTCATCGTCAATCCTGTCATAGGCAACCCCGTTTATCATGTTGACCTGGCGCTGCTTGAGCGTAATGCGGTGAATCCAGCCGGTGGTCTTGCCCAGGGTGGCGCCCATTTTATCCGGTTTGCGCTGCAGCAGGTAAACCTGGCGGCCGGAGGAGGGCGCCTGCGGCCGTTTCGGTTCCAGTCCCCCGGGCAGGCTGTAATCCTTGTCGACACCCCATTCCTTTAAGAACTCTTCCACGTCCAGGCTGGATGAGATGCCGGCCGGGTGCGTCAGGTACTGGGCAACATCGAACCCGATGCCGCCGGCTCCGACGATGGCGACCCGCCGTCCGACTTCCTTTTTGCGCGCCAGCACATCGATGTAATTCAAGACATGGCGGTGGTCGATGCCGTCAATTTCAGGGATTCGCGGAATGACGCCGCTGGCCAGGATCACCGCATCATATTTTGCGGCGATGAGATCCGCCGCCGAAGCGCGGGTGCTTAAAAGGGACCGGACACCGGTTATTTCGAGTTGGCGTGAATAGTAGCGCAGGGTTTCGTTAAATTCCTCTTTGCCGGGGATTTGATTGGCCATATTCATCTGGCCGCCGATTTTGTCGTCTTGTTCGAACAAAGTGACCTCATGTCCCCGCTGGGCGGCCACCGTTGCAAAGGACAAACCGGCCGGCCCGGAACCGACCACGGCGATTTTTTTCGGCTGCTGAGCAGGCGGGTATTGCAGCTCGATTTCATGGCAGGCCCTCGGGTTGACCAGACAGGATGAAATTCGACCCTGAAAAATGTGATCCAGGCAGGCCTGGTTGCAGCCGATGCAGGTATTGATTTCATCCGCCCGGTTCTCGGCCGCCTTAATTACGAAATCCGCATCTGCCAGAAACGGGCGGGCCATGGAAATCATATCCGCATCGCCCCGGGCCAACACCGCTTCGGCCACCTCGGGGGTATTGATCCGGTTGCTGGTGACCAAGGGGATGGAAACGCTGCCCTTTAGTTTTGCCGTAACCCAGGTAAAGGCCGCCCGCGGTACCAGCGGGGCGATCGTGGGAACCCTGGCTTCGTGCCAGCCGATGCCGGTATTGATGATGGTGGCGCCGGCCAGCTCGATTTGGTGGGCCAGCTGGACGACTTCCTCCCAGGAGCTGCCGTTTTTAACCAGGTCGATCATTGAAAGTCGATAAATAATGATAAAATCCGGGCCGACTTTTTCTCTGGTATGCCGCACGATTTCCACAGGAAACCGGATGCGATTTTCAAAACTGCCCCCCCATCCATCGGTTCGGTTGTTGGTTTTGGGTACGATAAACTGGTTGATCAGATATCCCTCGGAGCCCATAATTTCCACCCCGTCATAACCGGCCTGACGGGCAAGCTCAGCACAATTCGCGTAGTCCCGGATATGTTCCAGAATTTCCGGTTCAGACAGGGCCCTGGGTTTGAAAACGTTGATCGGCGCCTTGATCGCCGATGCACTCACCAGGTCTTCGTTAAAGGCATAGCGTCCGGCATGCAGAATTTGCATGGCAATTTTGCCGCCTTCACGGTGCACGGCCCTGGTGACGACCTGATGTTCTCTCACTTCCTGCGCGGTGTTTAATTTGGCCGCACCGGCGGCAACACAGCCGGCTTCGTTGGGGGCCACGCCTCCGGTAACGATAAGCCCAACCTGGCCCCGGGCCCTTTCGGCATAATAAGCTGCCATGCGTTCGAATCCATCCGGCGCCTCCTCCAGCCCGGTGTGCATGGATCCCATGAGAACCCGGTTTTTGAGTTGGGTAAAGCCCAAATCTAAAGGCGCTAGTAAATTAGGGTAATTTGAGTGAGACATGATAAGGTTCTATACTTCCTCCTTTAGTGGGATCAGAAAATAGTAGCCCCAGTGGGGCAGCAATAGCGCAGTTTATTGGTAATAGGTTTCAGGTGTCAGGTTTCGGGTGTCAGGGATCCGATGTGCCAAGTCCTGACACCTGAACACTGACACCTGAAACCCCCTGTTTCTGACAACATGTTATCAGAAGAAAGCCCGCAACGGCGTAGTTCATTGCTGGGCTTCCCGATGCAGTGCGATCATCGTAATGTCATCGAATTGCGGGGCCTGGTCAATGTGAACGAATAAGTCGCTTTTTATCTGCTCGATTAATTCCGAAGCGCTTGGGGCCGGCTTTTCAAGGAGGCTTAAGATGCGCTCTTTGCCGAATAATTTTTGTCCGGGCGACATCGCCTCCGATACCCCATCGGTGTAGCCGAGTAAAATATCGCCGGGTTCAAGCCAGACCTGCTTTACCTGGTATTCCATGGCCGGCAGCATGCCGACGACCGGCCCGGTGGATTTGATGCTCTCTTTGACACCGGATTGATTGACCAGCAGCAAGGGCTCATGCCCGCCGTTGACATAAGCCATTTTGCCGGTCTGAGGATCTAAAACTCCGAAAAACAGGGTCGCAAACATATTCTCTTCGCCATGTTCTTCGGCGATATAGTCGTTGGTGAGGGAGACGGCATTCAGGGCTTCATACAGGTAGTCCCCCTTCGAATTGGGCTCAGTCTTGGTCGAGCCGGGCACCGACACGCCTTGCAGGCTGATTTTGCCGGAAAAAACCCGCATCAAGCTGCGAAAAAGGGCCATGAACAGGGCGGATCCGACACCTTTATCGCAGACATCCGCAATGACCAGGCCGAGTAGATTTTCCGGCAGCATAAACGCATCATAGAAATCGCCGGATACCTGACGGGCCGGATGGAAGTAGAATGCGATTTCCCAGCCGGGAATCTCCGGAATTTGGCGGGGTAAAAAATCACGTTGGATCTTTTTACCCTTGGCCATCTCTTTGTCCAGCGCTTTGGAGTATGCTTCAACTTCAAATTTGGCTTTTTCCAGGTTGCGATAGGATTCATTCAGCTTGGAGTAGAGCCGGGCGTTTTCGAGAGCGCTGCCGATCTGGGAGGCGGTTATCTGCATTATATCGGCAGCATCCTCGTTGAAATGCTGCGGCTGATCATGCAACAAGGTGACAATCCCCAGCAGATTTTCACCTTTGAGGATCGGCACTGCCAGGGCGGACCCGACGGTATAAGGCTGATTCGGCAGATCCACCCAGCGGTCATCGCTGCGGGTGTCCAAAATCAGTCCCATTTTATGATTCTTCCTGACCCAGCCGGCAAGGCCTTTGTCGAAAACCTGCCCGATAATTCTAGATCGTTGTTCCGGCGACGGATCGACCCGGGTCAGAATGCCGTCGGTCACGGCGCCGTTTGAATCCAGCAGAAAGAGGCTGCCTTTATCGGCCCCGGTTAATTCCGCTGAGATTTCGAGCGTTTTTTGGAGGAGCTTGTTCAATAACTGCTCTTTGCCCGTCGAACGCGCAAAATTCACGAAATTATCCAATAGCCGGCTCTGAACCTGCAAAGCGGCTTTTTCGCTTTTCAGCCGGGTGATTTCGCGTTTTAATTTCCCGGAAGATTTCAACCCTTGCACTCCCCAGCGAATATTGGATTGGGTGGATCTGTCAATCAGGCAAAATGCAGATTCCGGCTAGAATGGCCAGAAGCTGTTGTCGTGCCAAATTTGTTGCGTAATTTCTTTATCGATTTCAGATAAAAAATGCAAATGCTGCCTTTCCCAGTCAGCCAGCCACTGGTAGAGGGCTTTTTCATTGGGATCATCCGCCTCCTCACCACGTCTGGAATAGAGTTTGATGGCATTTTCCTCCATTGACATCGCGGCGGATATGGCAGCAGCCTCATAGTCAGCAGCCGACAACTGCTGCTTTAATTCATCGGTCAGAACGCTGGGGGCAATGTTGCCGTTGAAATTGCGGTTATATTCTCCCGGCGTGAATTCCTGGTTTTTCTGGTAGGCCTTGAATTGATCGGATAAAATTTTTACGTGTTTGACTTCTTCTTCCGCCATCATTTCAAAGAATTCCTTGACAGCTTGGCCGCCGGCCTGCTCGGCCACCTTGCCGTAAAAAGCCTGACCGCGCTTTTCCAAAAGAATCGCGTTTTTCAATATCTCGACGGTTTTGTCTTCGCTCATTTAAATCCTCCTAAAATACAAGTTAAAGTAATATATCTTTATAGGGGTATTTTTTTACTAAATAACCTAATACCTTACTGCGACTTTTTCCGATCCACACTCATCAAGGACCGCAGGTCCGCTCCTATAGTGAAACGCTCCTCAAACGCAGTGCTCCTTTGGCCGACTTCCCAGCTTCCCAGCCTCCCAGCTTCCAAGCTTTTTGGCCTCCAGGCTTCCAAGCCTCCTGGCTTCCTGGCCTTCAAACCTTCATTGCCAGCCCGTCGAAAAGGTCAACCAATTGCTGTTCATACCAGCTTTTCAAAAAAAATCCATCAATAAAACCGTTATGGCCACCGAAATCGTGTATGCACATCTGGGTGCGGGCATTGATTTCGAGTTGATAAAAATCGTCAACCGGTATGATCGGATCGTCCTTGGCCGTGATAATCGTGGTATCAACCGGCAAATCGGCGATGGCGTCTTTCATCAGCGAATACTCTCTGAAATACTGCACGGAAGAATCGAAATCGCTATAGTTTTCTATCAGCAAATCCGTTACCCCTTGAATAGTTTTTAAGGTCATGGCCGGTGTGAAATCGTATAGATCGGGAAACAGCCGCTGTTTTTTTTGTAGTGAACGGAGCCATTTTTTTAAAAAATAGATGCGAATCAAGGGGTATTGATCCACTTGGCGGGTGGATGCGGCCGGATCCAGGACCGGGCTGATTGCCGCAACGTGGCACAGATTGACAATGGGCATCTGCTGCATTCGGCGAGCGATTCGCAGGGCAAAATTACCCCCCAGGGAAAATCCAACCAGAAAAACCGGCTGATCCTCCGCCTGCCGACAGACCTGGCGTACCGCCTGAAAAACCTCTTCCAGGAGTACGGCGTAAAAAAGGCCCGGATTCAGGTGGTGGCTGTCACCATGGTCCCTGAAATTTAGGCGAAATATATCATAGCCCCTGCGGTACAGGGTATTTCCCGTACACAAAATATAGGTGGAATCAGCGCTGCCTTCCCAACCATGCAGTAAAATTACCCGGCCGGCGGAAGTCTTTGAACGCTGCGGCGAAAACAATCCAAGCAGACGAGTCTCTTGACCGGCATCGAGGATTACCTCCCGGGCGGCAGAGCGCATTGCATTTTTGCCCCAGGCTCGAAACGGACTGCTGGCCAGGATGGTTTGAACGTGCCCGCTGCGCAAGAACCTGGCCGGCTTGAAAGAATTCCCGGTCAGCATGGTGGGTTAAAGCATCATCATGTCGGGTCGTTTGTTATTCGCCTGAAGGCCTTCGTCGATCAGTTCCAGAATCCGGGGTTTTTCTTCGGGAAATTTGTAGCCTTCGTAACTGTGGGTGAACAGCAGTCCGCCCTGCCGGTTGTGCCAGTAGTTGGCGGCATGATCGAAGCAGACTTTGGAGGTGACATCGAGATTTTCCATCATTAATTTTAACTCCGCCAGCTGCTCGTCGGCCGACAACAGCTGCAGCCGGCCGTCGGTCATGTGCTCATGCATCCCGGTGCCCGGGATTGGGTTAAAGGGGCGGGATCGGATGTAATGTGGATTGATTTCATTTAACACTTTGGCCGTATTAACAGCGTGATTTTGCCACCTTTGTTTGCCGCCCAGACCCGGCATCCAGTATTCGGATACCTGAAATCCGGCCTGCATGGCCTTTTGGCCGCCTTTGATGTGGCCTTCGGCCGTGACGCCCTTGTTGATCAGTTTCAACAGTTCGTCGTCGCCGGTTTCCAGGCCGATATGAACGCGATCCAAACCCGCCTCGCGGATGGCCAGCAATTCCGCCGGTTTTTTTTGGGCGATGGTCTTGGAGCGGGCATAAGATGTGACCCGGTTCAAGGTCGGAAAGGTTTTTCGCAGATGCTGCAGGATATCCACCAATTGATCGGTTTTCATGATCAGGCTGTTGGCATCCTGCAAAAAAGCCGTTCGGGCGCCTGACTGCAGCCAGTTGTATACCATGACAAAACCCTGATTGTAATTCAATTCCGGCTCCGAGTTCAACAGCTCCACGGCGGCCTCCCGCGCGATGCCGCCGCCGTGGCCGAGCCTCCAGGAGATCTCTTTGAGCCGGTTGCAGATATCGGCCACCTGGTCGATATCGGCCTTAACCTCGGCCGGGGATCTGAGTTCAAACTTTTCCGTTTTATACATGGCGCAAAACTCGCAGCGGTTCCAGGGACAGTTGCGGGTGATGCGCAGCAGCAGTGAGGCGCTGCCCCCCTCACTGGGCGGGCGGTAGACGCCGACTTCAAAATCGTATTTTGGGGCTGGTTGCGTTGACATCGGTTCTCCCTCTGTAAATGACGAATGTCGAATGAAGAATGACTAATGAAGGATTTCAATCATTTTTATATTTCAAGATGCGCTATTCATCAAATGTTTCGTCGTTTATCATTCTGAAATTCAAAATTCCATTTTTCTTAGTGGTGGTTTTGCGACCTTTGAACAGCTCCTTTTATCGCCATAGACGAAACTCTCTTACCACGAAAAGGCGATATTTTAAAATTGCGATATCATGAGTTTAGACTATTGTTGGGTTTCGAGTTTATTGCAAAGGCACCGGAAAACGTAGGTTGGGTTGAGTGCAACGAAACCCAACAAAGTCTGCAGTGAACTCAACCCAACCGACAAAACTGATCGCAGACAGAACTTTACAACTGCATTTGGTAATAGCGAAAAAATAATCATTTAGTGCGCCATTTCAATTAAATATACCGAAATACCGTGCGGGAGTGGGAACGATCACCGGCCGATCAAATGATCGATACGAATTGTGATCGAAATTCAGATTGACAAATAAGGTTTCATTGCCTAAATGAACGGTTGGCGTTTAGCGATATCGTATTGGCAATTAACGGGCGATGTACCCCGGTGCGATGTAATCTCTTCCCCAATCTCTCATTTTTTTTAAGGATGAACCACGATGAAAATCAATACCACTGCCGATTACCTGACCAGTCTGCAAGAGCTCAATCCAACCATCTACTATCGCGGAGAGCGGATCACGGATGTCACCCGGCATCCGGCCACCGCGCCCCACGTGCGGTCGGCGGCTATGACCTTCAGCCTGGCCAACAACGATAAATACCGGGATCTAGCCACAGCGACTTCCCACCTGACGGGCCGCACCATCAGTCGCTTTACCCACGTGCATCAAAGTGTGGAGGATCTCATTAAAAAGATCAAATTGCTGCGGGTCCTCGGCCAAAAAACGGGCACCTGTTTTCAGCGTTGCGTGGGATTCGACGGCATTAACGCGGTTTATACCGTGGCCTATGAAGTCGACCAAAAGCTTGGCACGGATTATCTCGAGCGGTTTAAAAAATGGCTGATCGGTGTGCAGGATGAAAACCGAATGGTGGTGGGCGCCATGACCGACCCGAAGGGCGATCGCTCCAAAGGACCCGCCCAGCAAAGCGATCCGGATCAATACGTGCGGGTGGTCAAGCGCACGGCCGACGGTGTTTATATCCGCGGGGCCAAACTGCACATGACCGGTGCGGTGAACTCCCATGAAATCCTGGTGATGCCGACCACCGCCCTGGATGAGCAGGCGACTGACTATGCCATTGTGGGTGCGGTGCCCATCGACGCCGAGGGGGTAACCATGATTTTCGGGCGCCAGGCCAACGATTCGCGGCGGGACCTGGAGGAACGCATCGACAGCGGCAAGCCGCGCTTCGGCGCCGTCGGCGGGGAGGCGGTGATTGTGTTTGACGATGTGTTCATACCCAATGAAAAAATATTTCTCAACGGTGAAACCGAGTATACGGCGGCCATCGTTTATCGCTTCGCCGCCCATCACCGGGCCAACTACGGGGCCTGCAAGACCGGCCTGATGGATGTGCTGACCGGGGCCGTCAGCTACCTGGCCCAGGCCCAGGGAACGGCCAAAGCTTCGCACATCAAAGAAAAGGTGACTGAGATGATCCATCTCAGCGAAACCCTTTACAGTTCTTCGATTGCGACATCGGCCGAGGGCTGGGCCACGCCTTCCGGCGGCTACATGGTGGACACCATGCTGGCCAATGTCTGCAAACAAAACGTGACCCGCTTTCATTTTGAAATTGCCAGGCTGGCGCTGGACATTGCCGGCGGCTTCATCGCTACTTTGCCCAGCGAACACGACTTGAAAAGCGAAGCCGTGGGACATCTGGTGCAGAAGTATTTTTCCGGCGTGGAAGGCATCCCCGTCGAAGACCGTATCAAGATCGGGCGGCTGATCGAGGCCATGACCGGCGGCACCGCCCTGGTGGAATCCATGCACGGCGCCGGCTCCCCCCAGGCCCAGCGGGTCATGATTTTCCGGGAAGGGGATCTGGTCAACAAGATCAAACTGGCCAAGAGCCTGGCCGGAATTCCGCAAAGGGCTAAGAAATGACGAATGTCGAATGATGGAATTCTATCTTTCTTAATCCCAGTCGATGCATAATTGATGATAAAAATGTTCATTTAACCGCGACAATACGAGGAAAGGACAAGAACAAATAGCCGGACATGTTTAACTCAATATTTCCTGCAAATAAATATGTGAAAATTAAAATGGCAGAATTCCGATATTCAACACCAAACATTCGACAATCGTCATTCGACATTCCGAAACATTCGACATTCGACACTCGTCCTTCTTCATTCCCGAGGGGTTTCCATGTCCGGTTGTTATGATCAAAAGCCCTGGCTGAAAACATATCCCGCCTGGCTGCCGCATACTTTCGACCTGCCGGAAACGAGCGTGTTGGATCTTTTTAACGCCAGCGTTGCAGACTATCCTGACGATCCGTGCGTCTGCTTTTTCGATGCCGTTTACGCCTATAAGGATATCCAGCGTCAGGCCCGGCGTCTGGCGGCCGCCTTGTCGAAAATGGGGATCGACCGGGGCGATCGGGTGCTGCTGATTATGCAGAACATCCCCCAGGCGGCTGTCACAACCCTTGCGGTCTGGATGTGCCACGGGTGCGTGGTGCCCATCAATCCCATGTACACGGCTCGGGACGTCACATACCTGTTGGATGACAGCGGCGCCCGGTTAATCGTCTGCCAAGATGACCTGTATGAGTCAATCGTCAACCAGGCGCTGGAGGAAGTCGATCCGCTGCCCGTGATCACGACCTCGCCGCTGGACATGCTGACCCCGGAGGCTGACGTCCCGCGCCAGCTGATGGATTCGATCAGACGCGTCTCGCCGGACACCATTAGCTTTGCCGAACTTGTCAACGCCGACCCGGATGATGATTTTCAGCCGTCCAAACCGACCGCGGCTGATCTGGCCTATCTGGTGTACACCTCCGGCACCACCGGTCCACCCAAAGGCGCCATGCTTACCCATGGCAATATCGTCTACAATACCCAAACCTACGAGGTCGCAGCCTGTATGGACCGCAGCGATGCGGTACTGGGCGTGGCGCCCCTGTTTCACATAACGGGCATCGTTGCCCATCTGGCAATTGCCTTCCGGCTGGCAATTCCGGTGGTGCTGTTTAACCGCTTTGAGGTGGCGGACGTGTTGCGCCTGATCCAAAAGTATCACGTCACTTTTACCGTGGCCTCGATCACCGTTTATATCGCGATTCTCAATCATCCCGAGGCCAAAAAGTATAACATTGCCTCGCTGACCAAAGCTTACAGCGGCGGCGCGCCGGTATCTCCGGGCACCGTCAAGAAATTCGAGGAAGCCCTGGGCTTGACCATCTACAATGTTTACGGCCTGACAGAAAGCGCCTCACCGGCCACCTTCACACCCTTGGGGCTCAGCGGACCGGTTGATCCGGAAAGCGGGGCGCTGTCGGTGGGTCTTATTATCCCCGGGGTCGACGCCTGGATCGTGGATGTCGAGAATCCAGAACTGGAAATGCCGTCCGGTCAGGCGGGAGAGCTGGTGCTGCGCGGTCCCTGCATGGTGAGCGGATACTGGCAAAAGCCGGCCGAGACGGCCAACGCCATCCGGGGCGACCGGTTTCACACCGGCGATGTGGCCAAAATAGATGAACAAGGCTGGTGCTATATCGTCGATCGCATGAAAGACCTGATCAATGTGTCCGGCTACAAAGTTTGGCCACGGGATGTCGAAGACGTTCTGTATCAACATCCGGCGGTTAAAGAAGCGGCGGTGGTCGGCGTGCCGGACGATTATCGCGGCGAAACCGTCAAAGCCTTTGTGGCATTGAGCAACGAATATGAAGATACTGTCAGCCCACATGATTTGATTGCCTTTTGTAAACAACGGCTGGCGGCCTTTAAATATCCCCGGATCATTGAAATCATCGATGAAGTGCCCAAAACACCCACTGGAAAATTCTTGCGGCGGGAGCTGCGGGAGCGTTGAGGCCGGGAACGGCAGGTCTTCGGCTTTCGGTATTCGGTTTTCGGTTTTCGAACTCGATACTGGGTGCTTGATGTTGGATGCTGGATACTGGATACTCGATTCTGGATACTCGGTTCTGGATACTCGATTCTGGATACTCGATTCTGGATACTCGATTCTGGATACTCGATTCTGGATACTCGATTCTGGATACTCGATGCTTGATGCTGGTTGCTCGGTGCTGGATGCTGGTTGCTTGATTCTGGATACTCGCTTCTGGATACTCGATGCTCGATGCTAGATACTGGTTGCTTGATTAAATAGTTGATTGGTTTCAATTAGTTTTGGTGAATGAATCTCAAATAATTGAATTGGTTGACCGTACTGTTTCTTTTTCAATCCGAAATCCCAAATCGAATGGTTCGTGCAATTTGTCATTACCGGTTTGCCAGGGCTTAGATTGTTAACCTGCACGTTTTTGTCATGCCATCAAGAATATTATTGTGTTTGGCATTGTTGATACCCATGCTTTGGAGCATGCCCGTTCACCATGCGGAAGCGTGTTTTGCGTGCTGGGCCGGCTATGGACCGGGTGCGGAGCGTCTCAATAAGCCGTTGGCCGATTTGCGGAAGATTTATGAGGCCAGGGGTTCGGACGCGCTGCCGTATATCCGCAAGGCCCTGACAACGAGCACCGATCCGTTGGTGATCAAACGGGCCGCGGTCTATATCGTTGAATTGAATGACCGGGATTCAATACCTTATTTGGAGGACGTGCTTTCCCAGCTGATCAAAAGAGTGGCCTTCAGCACCTTTGGGATCGGCACCCGCGGCTATCAGGGCCGCCTGGCCGTCGCCCACGCCCTGGCAAAACTAAATCCGCCGAGTATGGCCGATCAAATTTGGCAAAAATATGATCAATTGGATCATAATCGAAAATCTGAAGTCCCCTATATCCTGAATGCTCTCGAAGATCCCAAATTGACAATGCGCTTGATGTTGATTTTAAATCGAGCGGAAAATCATCAACTGATGGTCGGCGCCTTAAACGTGCTGGCTGATGGGGGAAATTCTGCGGCCCTGCCGGTTCTCAGGGAAAAGGCCGGGCTATGGGAAGCCAAAGCCGGTCGGGCTGTGGCGACAGTGAAACCGGTCAAACCGGTCTTTTACTATTCCGTTTTGGAAATCAAAGCCAAGCAAGCCATCGACGCGATAGAAGCACGCGACAAATAATCATTGCCGGCTAGCGCTTGTCGATCGGCAAACCGGTCGATAAAAAGAAGCCGTCTAAAGGACGGCTTCTTTATTCTTCCATTGTTGGGTTTCGCATCTCAAAATATCATCGGCAAAATGTAGGTTGGATTGAGTGCAACGAAATCCAACAAAGCCTGGATTTGGCTCAACCCAACCTACAAAATGAAAAGACGCCCTCGAATAAACCGATTTGTTCTTTTGAAGTTTCCAATGCGGTGTCAGGACTTAGCACCTCATTTTTTCTGATACCTGACACCTGACACCTGAAACCTCAAACGTGGCTTTGTGGCTAATTTCGGTTATTCCGGGTTGGGTTTATCTCTTGACTAACGAATGCCGACGGGATTGATAATCGCCTGCACGGCACCGGTATAAAGTGGCTGGCCGAGGACGAATAGAAATTCTTTGACGCCGTCCTTGATCATTTCCCGGGTATCGAGGGTTTCGAGGATATAGACGCCGTTTTTGGCCAAGAGCACCTGATGACCTTCCCAGACGCGGTTGGGATTCGGGAACGGCACGGCTTCGATCCCCCAATTGTCCATCCCAACGGCAATCACTTCCAAACTGCAAAGATACTCAGCGGATTTGACGTCGATGCCCGGTTCACCGGAGGCGTAACGCTTATTGTCCTTGCCGAGCAAGTTCAGCCATCCCGTGTGGAAGATGACCACATCGCCGCGTTCAATGGTGATGCCCTGGGCGGCAGTCGCAGCCTTGATGTCGTCGACGGAAATCACTTCGCCTTCCTTCATCATCTCAACACCCTTGTGCCCCGCCATATCGATCAGTACGCCACGAGTCACGATTGGTGGAATTTTCTCTATTCCCAGTTTTGTGACACCGGTGACCTGCACAAAATCTTTAGAGTGCAATCCATTGTAGAATTGGCCGTCGATCCCCAGATGTGACAGGGCATCAATCTGGGTGCCAATGCCAAGCCATCCGGTAAACATGTCGTCACAGTAGCTCATTTTGTTTTCCCCGAAGGTCGCTCCGCCATACTGATTCGGCTGCAACACCGTGACGGCTAAGGATCGCGGTGGAAAGGCCGGTGTCGTCCGGTCCACGGGCACGCCCATGCGGTAAACCTTACCGGTTGTAATCAATTTGGCCGCCTTTAAAACCAGTGCCGGTGACAGCAGATTGGCGGCACCAAGCTCATCATCCGGACCCCACTTCGATGGATACCAATCCGCGGCGAATGCTCCTGAAAAGCAAATAGAAATTGTTAGAATCAACAGGCCTGAGAGTATCTTTGTTTTCATTTTGTCCTCCTTTGGGGTTTAGAAAATCGACGAAGAAAACCTTGATTCCCTCCAATTCTTAATGGTTGTCGTCACCTCCTTTCCTGGCCCTTAAGTCAACTAGCGTTCTCTGGCAGGGCCATGTTTGACCAGAATTTGCATGATGATTGCGGACCCTTGATCTTTATTGCTGGTCCTTGCCGGTTGCAACGGCGCACGTTTCTCCCTCCAGACGATAGATGTAGCCCTCATCGGGCATCGGATCGACCCGAAACACCCCGCGGCAGGATACTGGATCGAGCCGGTAGAAGACCGTGGGCGCGTTCATTTCGACGAATACATACTGATTAAACTGCGGTCGGGGTCCGTAGCAGCAGGTTTGGGTCGTGCGCAGTAGGCAAAAGTACCGGATGGATTCTCCCTGCTGCAAAGGATACATAAATCCGGTCAGTTTGACCCGGCGTCCGTCCATACTCGCTATCTTTTCCGGCGGCGTATTATTGGCGACGTCGTAGCGCCAGGTCATCAGTTTGGAAAATGTGAGTGTCAGCGTTTTTCCGGGCGTGCCGGCGGTTGAATCCTCGACGATGCCGATGGTTGAATGCCCACCGGGGCCTTTCTCCTTTTGAATCAACACATGGGGGGCTTCGCTGGTGCTTGGTTGACCTTTGCCGGTTTGTGCTGTGCAAATCTGAACCCAACCCGCGTGAGCGAAAATAATGGAAGCCACAAAGACAGCGCCTAAAAGTATTTTTGGCATCAACGCTTCCCCCATTTTGTATAAACCGACGGAGCCGAACTTCACTAATCAGGAAATTGGCGCCAGGTTTTCGAGGACACCCAACCGATAGGCTTGAATGCCCGGAACCAAGCCTGCCAGCAGACCCAAGAAAAAGGTTGCCGGAATTGCCAGCCAGTCGGCCGAACTGATGTAGGCGGCCGTAAACCCCACTCCCGTCTCAACCTTGATGAATGGCGCAACCAGCGAAATCAACCAATGTCCCAGGGCCAGTCCCAGCAGACCGCCCAAAAGGCTGATAATGAGCGCTTCGCAAACAACCAATCCCATCACACTTTGGCGAGTCGCCCCCAAAGCCCGCAACAACGCCAGATCGCGGCGCATTTCGCGCAATGACTGCAGCAGCGCAAAAAATAAATAAAGACCGGCTATAACCGTCAATATAGCGGCGATGGCAATCAGCACGCGATCCACCCAACCGATAATGTTTCTGAGCCGGGGCATGACCTCGGCGGGCACGACCAGTTGATTGCGGTACGACCGATTAACGGCGAATTTCAGATCCTGAATACCCGGATGGATTGCCCCTTGCCGGATGCGTTTGATTTTGAGATAAGCCCCGCTGATTTCACGGTCCTGCGCGTATATGGCCATGCTGACGGTTTCCCGGGGATGTCCCGCCAGGCCGTAGAAGGTTCTCAGGGGAATATAAATGGCGCGATCGTGAGGCGTGCCGGTGGGGGCCATGATACCGACGAAAGTAATGTGCTCGGTTTTATGCACCGGATCACCCTCATGTACGCCGCATACCGGATTGAATGTTTGCTCCAATCCGATGCTTAGTTTTTTGGCGGCTGCCCAACCGGCAACGGCCTCGTGGGGTTTGTCAAAAGGCCGACCGCTTCCCCCTTTGGCCTTGGAAAATGAAAAGGTCTTGCCCGGCAGATATTCAAATTCGGTCAGAAATTTTGGGTCGACGGCATTAACCCGAACACCGCTGTATGAATGCCCGACCACAAAGGGAATGGCTTGGGAGACGATGCGCTCCTGCTGAATCTTCTTAAAGTCGGTCCATTTGATCTTGCCCGGCATGTCCTCCAGATGGTAAATGGCATTGAGGACGATCTGAAGCGGTGAGCCTTTTGGTGCGAGGATTGCATCCACTCCGATTCCCGCCTGGGTAAACGTATTTTGGGATTGTTCTTTAAAGGAATAGACCGCAACGAGCAGAGCAATCCCCATGGCAATGCTGACGGCGGCCAGGCCGTTGGCAAAGCGATGGTGTTTGAGGCTCTTGAACACGATCTGCCAAAAACGCAATTCCTACCCCTCCGATTGGCTGTCAAAGGCGCGGTTCAATTCGAGAAACTTTACCGTATTATTGAAAAGCGAAATTACTTCCCGCTCATGCGTTACGATCAAAAGGGTACAACCGTGACGGTCACACATATTCAGCAGCAGGCGCAGTACGTCCTTTTTGTTGACCGGATGCAAAGAGGCGGTCGGCTCATCCGCCAGCAGCAATCTGGGCCGATTGGCCAGTGCCCTGGCAACGGCGACCCGTTGCTGCTCGCCCGCCGACAGGCGGGATGGAAGATAGGTTAATCGATGTGAAAGGCCGACCTCGTGCAGCAGGTGTTCGGCTTCGGCAACATCCGGCTTGCGGGGTGAAAACGTCATCCCCACCAATACATTCTCCAGGGCGGTGAATCCATGCAGCAGGTTGAAATTCTGAAAAATAAAACCGACATATCGGGCTCTGAATGAATCCCGTTGAACCTCGGACATAGAATTCAATTCATGGTCGCAGACTGAAATGCTGCCGTTCGTGGCTGGCATCAGGCCGGCCAGTGTGTATAGGAGTGTGGATTTGCCGCAACCGGACGGCCCCCAAATGGCCACGCGATCTCCCTCTTTGATGCTCCAGTGGGGGATGTCCAAAACTTTCAGGGCGTCATTACCGGAATTGAAGACCACTTCAAAATCGCTGAGTTTGATAATCATCACACTATACTCCATACGGTGAAAATGTAAATCAGCCTGAATGAAGCCGCCTCACGGCTGTCTAGTGCATCGTAAATAGATCAGAGCTTGGAGCTTGCGCAAGATACTTGAAGGGAGAGACTGTACCTGAATTTTTGAGCAACAATCAACGCCGCCAGTCGATTGCGGTCACCAGACCTTGAATGTCAAGAAGCGCTGAATATATGCAAAAATCAGGTAATCATATCAATCTAACCCGTTTAATTATGATGAGAAAATCGAATGGTCAAGAGAAAAAAAGAATATTTTTATTCTCTTGACAGAGTCAGAAAAAATCGATTTATTTGGCTGGAGTAATTTAGTGACGGTGGTCACCGAGGATCTCGCCTGCCGTCATCGATGACCTTGCATTTTAGAAACTGAATTTCGTACAAAGTGAGGCCTGCATGATTTTACTCATGCAGTTTTCAGGTCGAAGCATAACACCCTAACCTAAAAGGAGGATTGAAACATGAGAAAGATGACGCGCAATAGAAGAAATCCAATTTTCAATGGGACCGGTATCATTCTTGGTTTTATCGCGATTCTGGCATTGGGAGCGGCACCGGCCATGGCGGCCGACGCTCCCACGATCAAAGTCGGTCTGGTAACTTTCCTTTCCGGCGGCGCGGCGGGACCGTTCGGCATTCCCGGCCGCAACGGGGCGGAATTAATGATCGAAGCCATCAACGCCGGTAAAGTCCCGGCTCCCTACAACACCAAAGGCGTGGCCGGCGCCCAGTTGGAAACCGTTCTGATCGACGAAGCCGGCAACGCCCAAAAACAGGTCACCGAGTATCGCAAGCTCATTCAGAAGCAAAATGTCGATGTGGTGATCGGCTATATCTCCAGCGGCCATTGCAAGGCCATCGCCCCGGTGGCCGAAGAACTGGGCAAGTTGACCATATTCTTTGACTGCGGCACCCCGCAGATTTTTGAAGATATCGTGACTTCACCTAAATATCTCTTTCGGACGGGCGGTACCGCCACCATGGACAGTGTGGCGGCGGCCCGCTATCTGGTGGCTAAAAATCCCGACCTCAAGAGCATCGCCGGGATCAACCAAAACTATGCCTGGGGGCAGGACTCGTGGCGTGACTTTGCGGCCTCGATCAAACAACTGAAGCCGGACGTTAAAGTTGCCACCGAACAGTTTCCGAAAATTTATGCCGGTCAGTATGGCGCCGAGATATCCGCCCTGCTTTCTTCCGCGCCGGACGTGATCCACACCAGCTTTTGGGGCGGCGACATGGAAGCCTTTACTCTGCAGGGGTCGGTGCGCGGCGTTTTCAAGAAAAGCGACGTGGTTCTGACCACCGGTGAAACCGCCATGCATCGGCTCGGCACCCAGATGCCCGACGGCACCGTTCTTGGCGGACGAGGACCTTTCGGCAATTTTGCACCGGATTCGGAACTAAACCGCTGGTTCAGAAAACAGTACTTCGACCGCTACAATACCTGGCCCACGTATCCTTCGTACAAGGCGGCCAACGCCTTGCTGGGTTTGAAGGCAGCTTATGAAAAAGCGGCCACGGGCGACCAATTGCCCACCACCGATCAGGTGGTCGCCGCCCTCGAGAATCTCGTTTATGAAGGACCCGGCGGAACGGTAAAAATGGCGTTGGCCAACGGACACCAGGCCATTTTGGACACGGCCTACGGCCGCTATAAATATGACAGATCAACCGGTCAGGCCACCCTGACCGATGTGGTCAGCTACAAAGCTGAATGCGTCAATCCGCCGGAAGGCGTCAAAAGCCTGGACTGGATCAATTCCGGATTCGAGGGCGCTCAGTGTAACTAGTGTCTGGAAGACAATTCAGGAGTTCAATCTACCACCAGGGAACCAAGGGTGAGGTTAAACCCCACCCTTGCGACCTTTTTGCGGCTTGAGGGTAAAGGCGGTGTTGATCCCCCTAAACACACAAATAAGCTATTTATGGTGTCGGGCCAATAGAGGGGCAAAGGGTGTAGGGGAGGGGTTTATCCCCTCCCTAAGTACCAGCTGCCCCCCGTTGATCCCCGATTTTTCAGCCATTTTAATATGGGGATGCTGCGGGATGCCTATGGAGGCGGGGATAAACCCCGCCACTACAAAAATTTGAAATTTTTTCAAAGCCCCTTCATCAGCAATTAACGAGTTCATCCCCGCCAATTTTTAGGATCACAAACGTTTTATGCTGGCGTCGATCGCTCAGGCGAGGAATAAATAACTTTCCAAAGTAACTTAAGATCAATTTGGATTAATATAATTTAGAGAGGAAAGCCATTGACCAAGCTGCTGGCTATTTTAATAGACGGAAGCATTTATGCTTCCTGGGTTTTCTTGATGGGACTGGGCATGACCCTGATATATGGCGTCATGAAAATCCTGAACATTGCTCACGGAAGTCTTTACGCGCTAGGCGCCTATATGTCGGTGTCCCTGATCGGATTCTATTACGCGACTGGTAGTTATCCGCCCATGCTGGGCTACGCGATGCTGCCGCTGGCGGCGGTTGCTGTAGGATTGATTGCGGGGCTGCTCATTGAACGGGGCGTCTTAAGGTTCATGTATGGCCGTGATGAAGTGGTCATGCTCCTGGTGACGTACTCCATCTTTTTGATTCTGGAAGATGTCGCCAAACTTATCTGGGGTGTCGATCCTTACTTTGCTTATCAGCCATACGGACTTCTGGGAACGGTCGAGATTCTGGATCTGATCTATCCGGTCTACGATTTTCTGCTGATTACCATTTCACTGGGCTGTGCGGCCCTGGCCTGGTGGGGATTGAACCGGACCCGGGTCGGTAAACTGCTGATTGCCGTCATCCATGACCGCGAAATGAGTATGGCCCTGGGAATTAATGTCAAGCTGTTTTTTACGGTGACCTTCGTCATCGGCGCTGCTTTCGGTGCGCTGGGCGGCGCCGTCACCGCGCCCAAAGTGTCCGTGGTACCCGGTCTCGGCGTGGAAGTCATCGTCCTGGCTTTCGCGGTGGTGGTGATCGGGGGGTTGGGCAGCATCGAAGGCGCCATGATCGGCTCGGTAATTGTCGGCATCGTGCGGGCGGCCGCCGTGCACCTGCTGCCCGAGGTCGAGCTTTTTGTCATCTATGGCGTCATGGCTCTGGTTTTGGCGTTTAAACCGCTCGGGCTTTTTGCGGGACCGGAGGTGCGTAAAATATGAAAATTCCAAAAGACAATTCCTTGCGCACCTTGACCATCGGGTTGCTGGTGGTTCTCGTATTTGGATTCATCGCCACGGATTGGTTGCGGTTTCTGGTTCAAATGTCGCTGGCCACTTTCCTGGTGGTGTTGGGCGTCATGCTGCAGATGCGCGCCGGACTGGTTTCATTCGGCCAGGGGCTGTTTTACTGCCTGGGTGCTTATGTTGCCGGTATGGCGGGCTATTTCTGGGGCATTACAGATGTTTTTTTGCTGCTGTTTGCCGGCACGGCTGCCTGCGTCATTTTATCGGTGGGATTGGGTTTTTTGCTGGTGCGTTACCGGGGAATATTTTACGCCAATTTCAGCCTGGCCCTTTCCATGATTCTATACGGTCTGCTCGTTAAAGCCGAAGTCCTGGGCAGTACGGACGGTTTCAATGTGCCGCACTCAACCTTCCTCGGATTTGCTCCCGAAGGTGAGACGCTGAAGATAACCGTGTTTGTTCTAACCTGTGTCATCGTTTATCTGGTGGCGTTCGTGCTGCATCGCTACCTCAACTCCACCTACGGGTATATGGGTGATGCGGTCAGGCAAAATGAGATACGCGTTGAATATCTGGGCGCATCCGTGCGCAGCGTAATCCACCGGATTTATGTAATTGCAGCGGTGATATCCGGTATCGGCGGCGTTCTGACGGCCATTGCCGTCGGTCATGTGGACCCGGATCTGGCCTACTGGACGACCTCAGGCGAGTTCGTATTTGTGGCGCTGCTCAGCGGCACGGCCAATGTCATGGCTCCCATGGTAGGGGCCTTTTTGCTGGAGCTGTTGCGAACATACGCGTTTGAATACGCACCTTACACCTGGCAAATGATCCTCGGTGTTACCATGCTGATGGTTATTCTGTTTCTGCCTGGCGGCATATGGTCGATCGGATCCAGGCGTCGAGCGGGGAAATAAAATGACTGCGATTTTGGAGACCAATAATCTGAGTATTCAGTTCGGCGGGGTCGTGGGGGCCTCGGATATATGCGTGGCTGTTAATAAGGGTGAAGTGATTGGTGTGATCGGCGCCAATGGGGCCGGCAAAACCACCTTTGTCAACCTGGTGACGGGTTACCTGCGGCCTTCGTCCGGTGCAATCTACTACATGGGTGCGGAGGTGACGCATTTGAGCCCGCGCGAGATAACGGATCTGGGTATTCGGCGTTCTTTTCAGATTCCTCAGCTCTTTGATGAGATGACGACCCTTGAAAACATGTTGACCGCTCAATCAGTCGCTCCCAACGTGCCCCGCAGCATCTGGCTGCCGCTTCAGCGGAATGATACCCTCGAAAGGGCCATGGAGCGTCTGGAGCTTTTCGGGATATCCGACATGTCCCATCGGCAGGTGAGCCTGCTGCCGCAAGGTATGCGTAAAATTCTCGACATTGCCATGGCCACCGTTGGCGATCCGCAACTGGTGATGCTGGATGAACCGACCAGCGGCGTCAGTGCCGAAGAAAAATTCGAGGTGATGGATATCGTGATGGAGGCCTTTGCCCGACAGGAGGTGACCGTCCTGTTTATCGAACATGACATGGAATTGGTGGAACGCTACGCCAATCGAGTTTTGGCCTTCTACAACGGGCTGGTCATCGCCGATGCCGACACCCGCCAGGCCCTGGCCGATCCCCAGGTGCGTGAATACGTCGTGGGCAAAGAAATTCATCGCACCCATGACGCCCAAGGAGAGATTTAATGCTGGAGTTAAGTGGTATAAGTGTTTCAATTAAACGAACCAATATATTGCAAGATGTCGCCTTGCACGTCCCCAACGGCAGCATCGTCGGCCTGATCGGCCGCAACGGCGCGGGGAAAACCACCCTCATGCGCACCGTCATGGGGTTTCTGCCGCCTGATAAAGGGGAGGTCCGTTTTATGGACCAGTCCCTCACCCGCTCAACCGCCCACTCGCGAGCCCGGGTGGGAATCGGGTATATGCCGGAAGACCGCAAGCTGGTTCCGACCCTGACCGTGGAAGAAAATATTCTCCTGTCTTTTTGGGCCACGAGAGACGACAAATTACCCCGGCGGCTGCCATGGGTTTATGAGATGATTCCTGAAGTTACCGAATTCGCGAACCGCAAAGCCATGGAACTAAGCGGCGGACAGCAAAAATTGGTAGCCCTGGCCCGGGCGCTGTTTTGCGGTACGAAACTTCTGCTGCTGGATGAACCCTTTGAGGGGGTTGCACCGGCCCTGGCCCAGCGCCTGGCCGAGGTCGTTGCCGATCTCAAAGAGCACGGCCAATCCGTGCTGCTGTCCGAGTCGGATCATGTCCACTCCTCGGAGCTGCTTGACCGGCTGTATGTGATTGAGCGCGGCGCGGTTAAGGAAAGGTAGGTCTGTTTATGATGTAAGCCCAGCCAGGTTCCTGAAATGCAGTCCATTTAATCGAGAAAGAAACAAATGAACATTGAACATCGAACGCTGAACATCCAACATCGAATTATGAATTCTGTCTATTTTTAAAAAGATTGAGAGAAACGATTCGTTATTGGACGTTCGATGTTGAATGTTCAATGTTCGACGTTCAATTTTTTTACTTTGTAGAACACTATCCCATTGATATAGTTGATCGTGTCAGAAAATAAAATGATCAGGTTACATCAAATATAAAATTAAAAAATATAGGAGTTAAGGAAAACATGAATCGCATCACCTTATTCAGAACAGTGCCGCGCATCGTCATGGGCCCAGGGGCCTTGAGCCAACTGGCTGATGAAATCAAGGCCCTGAAAGCGAATAAAGTCCTGATTGTTACCGACCAGGGGTTGATCGATGCCGGACTGGTCAAACAGGCCCAGGCGGTACTGGAAAAAGGCCGAATTGAATATGCAATTTTCGGCGATGTCGAGGCCGATCCGCGCTATGAGATCGTGGCCGATTGTGTGGCCATGATTCGCAGCGAAAAGCCCGATCTCATCATTGGATTTGGAGGCGGCAGCCCCATCGATATCGCCAAAGTAGCGGCTGTCATGGCCACCAATGAAGGCCCGATATCCGAATACTTCGGAATTGACCTGGTGCCGGAGCCGGGTTTGCCGACGCTGATTATTCCCACCACTGCTGGGACCGGCAGCGAGGTGACGCCGATTGCCATTCTTTCCGATCACACGGAAAAACTCAAGAAGGGCATCGTCAGTCCGACCTTATTTCCCGCAGTGGCCCTGCTCGACCCGGAGCTTACGCTCGGATTGCCGGGCCCGGTGACGGCCGCCACCGGCATGGATGCCCTGATCCATGCCATCGAGTCGTACACCTCCAAAAATGCGACTTCCATCTCCGACATGCTGGCCCGCCAGGCCATGGGACTGATCGCCGCCAACATCCGCACGGCCTATACCGACGGCGCCAACCTGGCGGCGCGCAGCCAGATGCTGGAAGGCAGCCTGCTGGCGGGGATGGCCTTTTGTACAGCCGGCGTCACTGCCGTGCATGCGTTCGCGTATCCGATTGGGGCCGAATTTCATATTCCCCATGGCGTGGCCAACAGCATCATGTTGACGCCGGTGATGGAATTCAACAAACACGGCAACCTCGACCGGTTTGCCGAGATGGCCGCTTACCTCGGGCAGAACACCGCCGGTCTCTCAACCGCCGAAGCGGCAGATGCCGCGGTGGAAGCCATGGGCCAATTGGCTGCGGATCTTGACATACCCGAGCATTTAAGTGAATTCGGCATAAAAGATGAAGATATCCCGCAGTTGGCCGAAGGGGTCATGAAAGTCACCCGGCTTCTGGCCAACAATCCGCGTGAACTGACTCAGAAAGATGCCGAGGAGATTTATCGCCGGGTGTTGTAGTTGCAGATGTCAGATGACAGAGGGCAGAGGACAGAGCACTGAAATCGGAGAAAAGCCACAATCTTGGAGTATTGGAGTGCTGGAGTAGCGAGGCATCAAGAAAATACACCAAAGTTTCTGCCAGCACTCCAACACTCCAGTACTCCAATTCCTTTTTATGGTCTTCCCGCTCCTGGTATTTCCACATCTATAATCTCAATTTTTCCGTTCGATGCGGCGCGTGACTCGTTCGGATCAGAAGTTCCCGCCGTGCAGACAAACAGGGTGCGGCGGTCGGCACCGCCGAGCATGCAGGCGTAAGGCTTGGTCGTCACGTTAATGCGGTGGGTAATGTTACCACCTTCCTGCACCCGCAGAACTCTGCCGGGGTAGGGTGCCGCCAGCCAGATTGCGCCTTCTTGGTCAAGGCAGATCCCATCCGGATAAACATCCTTCAACTCGGCCCAGCAACGGCGGTTCTTCAAGGTGCCGTCCGGTTCGATGTCGAAGGCCGTTAAGCAGTTGCCCCAGGTTTCAGCCACAATCAAGGTACGATCGTCGGGCGTGATAACCGTGCCGTTGGGAAAGTATAGTTCATCGGCGACAACGTCGGCGGTGCCGTCCGGCCGTACCATCACAATCTCGGCCGGTGCTACCGGTTCGCCAGCCGCCAGGTCGAATCCGAAGTTCCCGATATAGGCGCGTCCCTTTTTGTCGACCACCATGTCATTGCAGTGAAACGACGCCAGGTTTTTCAGCTGGGCAATTTCCACCAGTCCTATGGGATCCAGCCGCAGCAGGCGCCGATCGGTCATGGAGACGACCAGCATGCGGCCGTCGGGCAGCCAGCCCAGGCCGGAGGGCGAGGCCTGAACTTTGACGATTTTTTCGCAATGGCCCGTAAGATCCACTGTCATCACATGCAGACCCTGCATATCGGAGAACCAAAGTTTATTGTCGTGCCAGCGTGGGCCCTCCGGAAATAGGAGGCCGTCGAGCAGTACCTTTGTATCGTGGGACATCATTTAATCCCTTATAGAAGCGATGAGTGATGAGGACTGAGGACTGAGGACTGAGTGTGTCGAAGTCTCCATCGCCTTAGTTCTCGGTCCTCATTGCTCAATCCTGCTAATTGATATTGGTTTCGGCCTCTTGGCCGCGTTCGACCAGATAAAGCTTGTCGCCATTTGTTTCCATAATCGTGATTGAGGCGTTATCCGGCCGAAACGATATGACCCGCTGGTCTTGCGTGGCGTGGCTCAAGGCGGCATTAATGGCGATGAAGTGGGTGAACACAACCGTGTCGTTTACAAGACCCAGGAGCGCCTCGATGACCTCCCGGCGACATTGCTGCAACTCCGGCGCGAGATTCGACCATCGGTCGACCATCACTAATTTGAGCCAGCGTACCCGGTCAGCCGGGGTTTCGGAAGGGAAGCGGATTTCCCCGACCCGCTTTTCGATGGTCGGTCTCATGGCCCACAAGGCCGCCAGCGGCGCGGCGGTTTCCCGGGCCCGGGCCTTGGGGCTGGACAGAATGGGAAGGGGCCCCAGCGGGGCTAATTTGTGGGCTGCGGTCTGAGCCTGGGAGCGACCCAGATCGTTAAGGCCGGGATCTATTTTCAGGCCCCAGCCGGCGGTCGCCTGTCCGTGGCGCACTAAATAGATTTTTGCCATAAGGTCCTCATTTATGTAAAGATTGAATATTTGAGCGCCATCATTGGCGTATAGGTCTTATAAGACCTATAGGACCTATAAAACCTATAAGACCTATATGACTTATAGGACCAATAAAAAAGACGGAGCGCAGCGACACTGCAGATCTTCAATCTTCAATCTTCACTCTATTAGTTTCCAGGCCAAATCCGCAATATCCCGGGCCATCCGGCCTCGTTGCATGGCCTCCTCGGAGCTGGCGTTGCCCATGATGCCCCGTTTGTAGACGCCTTGCAGAATGCTGGCCAGACGGAAAAAGGAAAAGGCCAGATAAAAATTCCAGTTGGGAATGCCGTCGCGGCCGGTCAGCCGGCAGTACTCCGCCAAAAATTCTTCCTCCGAAGGGATTCCGGTCGTTGAACCGCTGTGGTCTTCCAGGCTGGCGCGGCCGACGATACCGGAATGATAGAACATGCAGCTGTAGCCCAGATCGCCCAGGGGATGGCCGAGGGTGGACAGCTCCCAGTCCACCACCGCCACGATTTTGGGCTCGGTGGGATGCAGCAGCAGGTTGCCCATCCGGTAGTCGCCATGCACGATACAACTGGTGTCGTCGGCGGGCACGTTGGCCGGCAGGTATTGCATGAGACGTTCCATGGACTCGATTTCATCGGTTTTGGCGGCCACATACTGCTTGGACCAGCGACCGATCTGGCGGCTGAAGTAATTGCCCGGTTTGCCGAAACTGTCCAGCCCCAGGTCGGCGTAATCAATCGAGTGCAGTGCTGCCAGTACCCGGATCATATCGAAGTACAGGGCCCGCCGTTCTTCCGGCGCCATGCCGGGCAGGGTTATGTCTTCCAGAACACGACAGGGGACGTGTTCCATAACGAAAAATGCCGTGCCGATGATGGCTTTGTCCTCGCAAAGCAAGTGCATCCGGGGTACCGGCACATCTGAATGTTCCAGCGCTTTCATCACTCTAAACTCGCGATCCACCTGGTGAGCCGAGGGCAGCAGCTTGCCCGGCGGTTTTTTGCGCATGACATATTCGGCCGCTTCAGTCCTCAAAAGAAAGGTCGGATTGGATTGACCTCCTTCAAATTGCTGCACATCCAGCGGGCCGGCATAGTCTGCCAGATTTTCGTTGAGATAATCATTTAAGGCAGCTTCATCAAAACGATGGGCATCGCGTACAGGAGTCAGCTTGACGTCGGTTTTCATGATTCTTTCCTCAGTTCGAGCCTGGCAATGACTTCACGGTGGACCTCGTCCGGACCGTCTGCCAGGCGCAATGTTCGTATATGGGCGTAGGCCGCTGCCAGCCAGACATCATCGCACACGCCCATACCGCCATGGGCCTGGATGGCGCGGTCGATCACCTTCAATGCCATGGAGGGCGCCACAACCTTGATCTGGGCTATTTCTGAACGGGCCACCTTGTTGCCCACCGTGTCCATGCGATGGGCGGCAAATAGCGTCAGCAGGCGGGATTGATCAATTTCACAGCGGGATCTGGCAATGTCCTGGCGGATCTGTCCCATTTCAGCCAGGGGGCGGCCGAAGGCCACCCGGGATTTGACCCGGCGGCACATTTCCACCAGGGCCCTTTCAGCCACGCCGATGGTGCGCATACAGTGATGAATCCGGCCGGGTCCGAGACGACCTTGGGCAATTTCGAAACCGCGCCCTTCACCGAGCAGCATGTTGGATGCGGGAACGCGGACATCCTTGAATTCGATTTCACCGTGGCCGTGAGGCGCACTGTCATAACCGAATACCGGCAGCATCCGTTTGATGGTGACCCCAGGGGTGTCCCGCTCGACGAGGATCATAGACTGCTGACGGTAGGGAGGGCCTTCGGGGTCGGTCTTGCCCATGAAAATGTACAGCTCGCAGCGCGGGTCTCCGGCGCCGGACGACCACCACTTAAGGCCGTTTAAAACGTACTCGTCGCCATCCCGGACGATGCTGGCCTCGATATTGCGGGCATCCGAAGACGCGACCCGGGGCTCGGTCATGCAAAAGGCGGAGCGGATTTTGCCTGCCAACAGCGGTTTCAGCCATCGCTCTTTTTGTTGCTCACTGCCGTAACGCTCGAGGGTCTCCATGTTGCCGGTGTCCGGCGCAGAGCAGTTAAACACCTCCGGCGCCCAAGGCACCCGGCCCATGATTTCGCAAAGCGGGGCATATTCCAGGTTTGTCAGGCCGGCACCACGGTCGCTTTCCGGTAAAAACAGGTTCCACAGCCCTTCGGCTCTGGCTTTTTCTTTGAGCTCCTCTAACAGCGGAATGACTTGCCAACGGTTGCCGTCATCCAACTGGGCGTAATACTTTTCTTCGTTGGGATAAACGTAATTGTCCATGAAGGCATTCAGTCGCTCCTGCAAATCCTTGGTTCTGTCCGATATTTCAAATTGCATCCAATCCTCCGTCTTGTCGGTGGTCCGTTGTCAGTGGTCCATTGTTAAAAGGGTACTATCCATAGATTAACCCCTTGTCCAGTGGCAAACAGCAGATAACATTCGGCCTTATTCTTTCACCTGTATCATCTTAAAGACCGGGTCCTCCAGGTTGTGCAACGACATTTGTCGTTTCCCGTCTTCGATCTCATGCACCATTTTTTGCACGGCGTCATTAAACGGCGTCGGCACCTCATGTTCACGGCCGCGGTCGCAGATATAGCCGTTGAGAAAATCGACTTCAGTGCGCCGGCCGCGTTCAATTGACTGCAGGCTGGAAGACTTGATGCGGCGGTATTTGAAACCAATGATGCGAATTGTGAGATGACGATATAAATCCGCCAGCCATGTCTTTCCTTCCAATAGCTTATAAAAATCGAGTTTGCCGGAACCAGCCGGTTCAACTTTTATTCCCATAGCCGCCGCAACCCCCATGGCTTCGTGCATCAGTTCGATAAAAATCCTTCTCACTTTTTGGCTTGCCAGCAACTGTCCAAGCGTGACACCCCCGATAACGCCCAGGGAATTGATGCAGGAGTTGATAATCAATTTGGAATAAAGCTCGCCCATGATGTTGTTGGAAATCCGGGTGGGATAGACGGTGTCCAGGATTTGCTGAAGCGGGGCAAGGCGTTCATCCGGTCTGTGATCAAGGCTGCCGACAATGAACTCGCCCCCGGAGGTTATCTCCAACTTCGCCGGGCCGTTGTGGCTGGCGCCCCAATTCACAACACAGCCAATTAACCGCTCTTTTCCCAGTATCTTTGCCAGGGAAGGCTCGCAGATGCCGTTTTGCAGAGAAACGACCGCCGACTCCCGATTTAGGTAGGGCAGCAAATCCCGGGCGGCGGTGACGCATTCTGTCGCTTTGGTGGCGATGAATGCCAGGTCTTTGGAACCGGATAAGTCGGTGATTTTGGCAACCGCCTTCATTTTGACCATGTGTTCACCTTTGACACCGGTTATGCGTACGCCTAGATTGGAGATTTTGTCGGCAGTTTCTTGGTGATTGCAAACTATTTCAACATCACATCCATATTGCTGGATAAAGGCCGCCGTAACACCCCCGATGGCGCCGGCACCGATCATCGCGATTTTTGACTTTTTCGAAAACATGGCATTAGCTGTTCGATTTCTGAAACACGTCGGATAGGAGAACCTGAACACCTCCCTTCATTAGACACCAGCATCGTTAGCCTTTAGATCAATGATTCGTAATCTCGCGCTAACGTTAAATCCGTTTCATTTCTCACCGGTTGAGCTGCTGGCTAATAAATGGAGTTATAGATACTCAATATCAGAACCGGCTCGATTCATTCAAGTTCTTTTCGACTGTTTGCGATCATGTTTTTCTTTACTGATCCGTGCAAATATGGCTAAACTTATATACCTATGAAAGTTAGCCGAAATTTACAAACAGCGTTTGCAGCAATCTTCATTCTGTGGCTGGTTTTTTTCGTCGACTTTATTTTACCGATCGACCTCAGAATCTTTGGCATCATTCCCCGCCATACGGACGGACTCCCGGGTATTCTGGCCGCACCCTTTTTGCACGGCAATATCCAGCATTTGGCCGCTAATACCGGGGCGCTGTTCATTCTGCTGACCGTATCGTTGACTTACAGCCGGGCACAGACGTTTAAGGCCCTTTTGGTTATCGCGCTTCTGGGGGGCGCCTTGGTTTGGCTGGTCGGACGAGCTGGAACCGTCCATATCGGCGCCAGCGGTATTATATTTGGATTAATCGGGTATCTGATGTTTCTTGGATTATTCCGGCGGAACTGGAAGGCGTTGATGATCTCGATAATTATTTCAATTTTCTACGGCGGTGCGCTTTATTCACTGCTGATTTACGTTCCGGGCATCAGTTGGAGCGGACACTTTTTCGGATTTATATCCGGCGTCGTGGCGGCCTGGTGGGTAAAGTGATTGAAGATTGAAGAATTAATATTGAAGATTTGAGGAAGTCGCTGCGCTCCGTCTTTTTTGAAATAGGTCCTATAAGTCATATAGGTCCTATACTATTGATCCGCCGGCCCCCGAAGAGCTCAGTAGAATCGTGATGGCGCTTAAATATTCAATATTCATTGTTCAAGCCTAAGTCCTGCCTCGCCGCTTGATTTCTTCGATCAAAATTAATTTTCCGAGCTCACCCGGCAGACACATTACCGCCCGGCCCCCGTTTATGCGCGTCAATTCGCGGGTGAATTCCACCAGGACCGGGTTGTTGTCCAGCATAAACGTTTCGATTTTCATTCCCTGGGCCGTTACTTTCCTGACTTCAGCCAGGGTGGCCTTGCAGGCATTGGGGCTGAGCCCGAAAAAATTGTCCGGCAGCTCGACGTGCAGCTCGTCCCTTTCATAGTAGGCCGTGGGCTGGCCGTCGGTGATGACGATGACGCGATTGTTGCGATTGCCGCTTTTTTTAATGAGTCGCATGGCCAGGCGCAGGCCGTCCTGCAGGTTGGTAAAGGGCCGGCCCGGATCCCACTGGGCCAGGGCCAGGTCGCGGCCTTTGAGCTCGCGCGCTTCGGTGCAAAACCCGACGATGTGCAACCTATCTTTGGGAAAGCGTGCGCGGATGTAATGGTTGAGGGCCAAGGCCACTTTTTTGGCGGCTTCAAAGCGGCCTTCCCAGGACATGGACCATGACAGATCCAGCAGCACGATGGTGGTCGTTGTGATCAGCTGCTCGCGTTGCCGGATGTAAAAATCTTCGGGCGCCAACTCGAGCTGTCCGTGCAAGCTGCGGCCCCGGGTCACGGCGTTTAAGATGGTTCTAGGTATGTCCGGATCGAAGCGGTCGCCGTAGCGATAGGTCCGGAAAGAATCCGGCTCGATATCGCCGGATTGGGGCGCATGGCCGGGTTGTCCGCCCTGTTTATCCCGTTTGATGTGGTGATAGAGCTTGCCGAAAGCCAGCTCGCCCAGGGTCCGCATACCGCGCGGGGTCAGGTTAAAGCCGCTTTGCAGGGATTCGACGACACCCGCATCGGACATCATTTGGGGCAGCTCCAGCAGGATATTTAACGATTTGGCAGCCTCTTCACCCAGAATCTTTTTTAAGGTTTGCGGATCAATGGTTGAAAATTCGCCGTTCATGATCTGCTGCCGGGTTTTTTCAATGGATTGAAGCAGGCGCATCAGATCCAGAGCCTGATCAAAGGTCACGGCCTCCGCTCCGTTGAATCGGGCGGCGTACTCACTGTAAAATTCATACAGATCGAAAATGTCGGTGCGACGATTTCGCCAGTGATCAAACAGCTCGCGGCTGTCCGGATCGGCAAAATCAACATCAGACAGCTGTTGCAGCTTTTCCAGCAGCCCGGGAGACAGCTGCTCATAAATTGGGGTCGGTGCCAGATTGCGGGCCCGGCGGGTTAGCTGCTCTTGTGCCAGCAGTCTTTTAACGTCGTCGATGGGTTGGTCGAAAGCCTTTTCAAGATGATATTTGGCAAAGATGTCATCGGTCTGCTGTTCCAACTCCCGGATCATTTCTTCCAGGCCCATCACCCGAAAATTCATGCCGGACAGCGGGAAGCCGGACCACATCATTTGGGCCAGTGAGGTTCGCGGGTTCATGCCTTTGGCGATGTTGTCCAAAAAGGTTTCGACCATGCTTTTTCTTTTCAGGTCGAAAGGCTCCTGGCTGCCGTCCCATTTTTTATAGCGGACGGATTTCATTTGTACACCATGCGGTTTTCGATGACTTCGCGGTTTAACTTGTTGGACAAGTGCAGACCTTCCAGGATGAATTCGATGGCCGCCGCGGCTTCGGCCGGGTGGGCCGGATCAACCAGTCTGCCGGCCGCTTCCCTGATGCCCGGAATGACATCAAAAGCCGGCAGATAGTCTTCCGATGCCTGGCTGCGGGAGATTTCGGCCGTCACCCCATTTTCAAAAGCGGCAATAATCGGCGTCAACTGATCCAGGTCGAAATGGGCATCAAAAACCACTTTGACGGCTTGTTTGACTAGATTGAAGATGACATCGGCCTGGTTGTCCTCGACGACTTCATATTCCATCTCCATTTTGCCGGCGATGGCCGGATAGGTGGACTCGATGTCCGTGAGTCGCGGAACCGCTAACTCTTCGGATGACTCAAGACTGCGCCTGAGGGCGCTGCCCACAATGGCTTCATAACTGCGGATGGATACTCGGCAGCTAACCCCTGAATGTTGATTGATGTCCGCGCTGCGGCGCGCCTGAAACGTGATCTCGGCCAATACTTCCTTGATAAATTCCGGTACGCGGGCTTTAAGACCATCTAATTTCAGGGAGCGGGCCTCCTGCTCCATGATGCGGATTTCAGATTGTCTTTCCAGTGGATAGTGCGTGCGGATCTGAACATCGAATCGGTCTTTTAAGGGGGTGATGATGCGTCCCCGGCTGGTGTAATCTTCCGGATTGGCGGTTGCGACAATAAAAATATCCAGCGGCAGCCGCACCGGGAATCCCTTAATCTGGAAATCATTCTCTTCCATGATATTGAAAAAACCCACCTGAATCTTTTCGGCCAGATCCGGCAGCTCGTTGACGGCAAATATACTGCGATGGGCCCTTGGGAGCAGACCGAAATGAATGGTGCTCTCATCGTCCAGGGTGCGGCCCCGGGCCACCTTGATGGGGTCCACTTCCCCGATCAAATCGGCCGTGCTGACATCCGAAGTTGCCAGTTTTTCAATCAGACGCTTTTCCCGGGGAATGTAGTCCAGTGGCAGCCGATCTTCCATATCAGCGAGTTTTTGTTTACATTCGGAGCAGATCGGATCAAAGGGGCTGTCGTGAATGGGGCAGCCGGCAATGGCGGGCATGGCTTCGTCCAGAAAGTCGATCATGCTTCTGATAATCCGGCTTTTCCCCTGGCCTCTCTCTCCCAGCAGAATGATATTGTGGCCGCATAAGATGGCGTTGACCAGCGCCGGCTGCACGGTTTCATCGTAGCCGATGAGGTCTGGGAAAATGGGCTCTTTTCTTTTCAATTTCCGGATCAGGTTCCATCGCATTTCCGTGCGCACGTCCGGTAGATGATTAACGTGCTGTTTCAATTCGCCGAGGGTCGCGGGCTTTTGCATTATTTCGTCCTTAAATTAAGTACAAGGCGTTGGGTTTCGATCTCAGTATCGAAATAACAACATCAGACAGTTTTTTGTAGGTTGGGTAGAGGAACGAAACCCAACAAAACCTTCCGGAAACTCAACCCAACCTCCTATTGAAACCAAAATACAGCTTAAACAGGACGGCCTTGATTTGGAATATGGAACTGTCTATTTTCTATCTTTAAGCTCGGGCACCCATAGTGCTTTTGCAAGACGTTGTCTTGGTCGAGCATGAACTGGGCATTTATAATGGTAGTGATTGCATCGAAGATTAAGAATCCTTGACAAGCATGACAATTTTAAATCATATTATTGGACCGAATCTCATTTTTGCAACCTAGAAAGGAGATGACTCATGGAAAACTACCAGAGCCGCTTTGCCGACGTCAACGGTCAGCGGCTGCATTATATCAGTGTGGGGCAGGGGGACCTGATTATGTTCGTGCACGGGTTTCCAGAATTCTGGCGGGAGTGGGACAATCAACTGGAGGAGTTCGGTCGGGATTATCAGGCGGTGGCACTCGACATGCGGGGATACAATTTATCTTCCAAACCCCCCGGGGTGGAAGCCTATCATGCCAAACACCTGGTCGAGGATCTGCGTGGACTGGCTGAGCATCTGGGTCATCAAAAATTTACCTTGGTTGCCCATGACTGGGGCGGAGCTGTGGCCTGGTCGGCAGCCATGCGCTACCCGAAATGTGTGGCAAAGCTGGTTATCATAAATTCCCCCCACCCGGCCGTTTTTGCCAGGGAACTGTTAAACAATCCTGCGCAACAGGCGGCCAGCCAATACATGCTGATATTTCGTTCGGCCAAGGCCGAACAGATTTTAACGGACAACGACTATGCCAGGCTCCTGGAGATGGTGACTCAATTCGGTAGTATGTGGGATATGACCGAGGAGGTTCAGCTGAAATACCGTGAGGCCTGGTCCCAGCCGGGAGCCCTGACCGGCGGCCTGAACTACTACCGGGCATCCCCGCTTTACCCGCCGACGTCTCCGGAAGATGAAGCCCAAATAAAAAGCATCCTGGACCTGCCGCCGGAAATGCTGACGGTCAAGGCACCAACCCTGGTTATCTGGGGGGAGCAGGATCACGCGCTGCTGACGGGCAACCTGGACGGCCTGGAAGAATATGTCGAAGAATTGACCGTCGAGCGCATACCGGACGGCAGCCATTGGATCATTCACGAGCAGCCGGATCGGGTGAATGCGTTGATTCGGGAATTTTTAGCTTAATCTTACAGCATTCAGAGATTCCGGGTTTACAGAACTGGTAAGACCGTAAGTTCTTAAGTTCATAAGCGTTTAAGTCCACAAGCGCTTCAGCAGTCTAATATCGGACTGAATACATTTGCTCACGAACTTACCAGCTTATGAACTAATGAGCTGTTCCAATGATGCGTATATCTATCGGAACCATTTCCAAGCTGTAAAATATGAAAAAAGGTGACACCTGTATGCCGAAGTATGAAGAACTGGCGCCCCGCTTTAAAGCGGCGATACAGAAATGGATGAAGACCCGAAATCCGTTCTGGGCGCTGCTGGGTCTGGAACTGCTGGAAATCAAAAAGGGCTGGGCCCGGGTGCGACTGCCGATTGAAGATAAATTGACCAATGCCATCGGACTGGTCCATGGCGGCGCCATTTTTGCGGCGGCTGATTCGGCGGTGGGAATGGCTCTAGCCGGAATGATCAGCCGGGATGAAAATATATCAACTTTGGAGATGAAGATCAATTACATGAAGCCGGTCAAGCATGGTACGATTATCGCCGAGGCCAAGATCATTCACCGGGGAAGCCGGACGGCGATCGGGGATGTGGAAGTCAGTGATGAAGCGCAGCAGCTTATTGCCAAAGGATTGGCCACCTATGCAATCTATAAGAAAGATTTGAACGGGGACCGGTAAAAATTCTTGCGCTAGGGGTTAAAGATACAAAACTTTGCGATGTGGGTTTCAGGTGTCAGGTTTCGGGTGTCAGCACTATAGCCGACTGCAAATGTCCAGGCTGATAGGCAGAAAAACTTTGGAGAAGTGGATAGCGAATATCGAACAAGGCATAATGAATGTCGAAGTAAGGTATTCCATCGATCGGTATTAATTTCAAATAGCCAGAGCGAGTCCGTTTCGCCAAATTGGCTGTTAGGCCAAAAACGATTCCATTTACAGGAGAATGAAAGTGAATGCGAAGGAATTCAAAAACATTATTTATGACAAAGATGACGAGAGCGGTATCGTGGTGGTTTCGATCAACCGGCCGGAAATAAAAAATGCGCTTTCCATCCTGGTGTTGCTGGAATTGCACCGGGCGGCGGATCTGTTCGAGAGTGACGAAACCGCCCTGGCCATGATCGTCACCGGAGCCAATGCGACGGACAATGATGATCCGACCCAAGAAGCGTTCAGCAGCGGCGGCTATTTTAACCCGGCGGAATTGGAATCCCTGGATGAAAAAACCAAGGCCGAGTTTGATTTTACGGACATTGCCCAAAAAAAGCTGTGTTTAAAGCTGTGGCAAATTGACAAGCCCATCATCGCGGCAATCAACGGTTTGGCTATCGGCGGGGGGTTCACGGTGCCGTTGGCTTGTGCCGATCTGATATATGTGTCCGAGCATGCCTGGGTCAAATTGCCGTTTGTCAGCCTGGGCATCATTCCGGAGCTGGCATCCAGTTATCTACTGCCGCGAATACTGGGATTCCAGCGCGCCAAAGAGATATTCTTTTTTGGCGAAAAGCTTAATGCCCGGCAACTGCTGGATCTGGGTTTGGTCAATAAGGTCTTGCCCCACAATGAGCTCATCCCCTATTCAAGGGAAATTGCATTGAAGTTGGTGCCGCCGCAGGGTGCCGCGCTGGCGGTCGGCCTGACGAAGCAAGCACTTCACAAACCGTTAATCGAAGCGGTAACCCGGGCGTTGGACGAGGAAAATAAGGGATTGAATAAAGCCTTTGCATCGGCGGATTTCTGGGAAGCCCTGGCCGCCCGTCATGAAGAACGGGACGCGGTATTCAAGGGAGCTTGATGAAGTGGGAAGTCGGAATGCGGAAGTCGGATTGCGGAAGTGGAAACTATTCGATTGCGGATTTCAGATTTCGGATTTCGGATTGATTGAAGTCCTTTTCTTCAACAACAGACAACAACCAACAGATGACCGGCTCTTAGCTTTAGCCAGAACCTCTGAATGCCACCACTGGAGCAATGTTGCAGCAATACATAAAGCAAATAGTTAGCCACGGCGATGAAAACGGCAATGAAATGGTCGTCAAATTTCAATTGCCGTCCGGGCTTGAAATCGTCGGGCTTCCCACCAAAAACTTCTATGGGGGGCACTGGGATTTGGGGCCGACCTGGAATTATGCCGTTATGGCCGATAATCCTTTTCTGGTAGACGCCGGGCGCTTCGGCCAGGGCAATAACTTGGTCGGCATGCTGGAATCAGCCGGCATCCGCATTAAAGACCTTGATTTTGTGCTGATCAGCCACAGCCATGAAGACCACGACGGCGGCCTGGCAGAGTTGATCGAAGCAACCCAACTCAAAGTAAAAGCCCATGCTGTCTATGATCTGCTGATTCGGCAGTATCCTGAAAAGGCTCCGGCCGGTCACCGGAAAAGCTTTCCGGCCAAGTGCTGGCACTGCCCCATGCCGGAATCTTTCTGGTCTAAAAATTGTCTGGAATACCACAGGGTGTTAAAGGATTTGCCGGTCGATAGTATCGGTGACGGTGAAAAAATGTTGACCGAAGGTATTCGTTGTTTTCACCTGGCCGGCCACAGCCCGGACTGCCTGGCGGTTTTGCTGGGTGAAGAGGCGATTATCGTCGGGGATATCGTACTGCCCGATATTTCCCCTTGGCCCACTCGACTGGCCTTGTTCGATGAGGTTGCCGATGTCATCAGCCCCGGATACAGTGATGCCGAAGCCGTATTCGGGCTGCAGCGTTATATCAAATCCCTTAAAAAGCTCGTCGAAATCGGTCGTCAATACCCCGAAATTTTTGTACTTCCGGCCCATCGATTTTACTACGGCCACCAGTGGAACGGCCTCCACCTGAAAGACAGAGCCAAAGAATTGATCCGGCACCACATCGATCGTTGCGGCGCTATTCTGGAGATTTTAAATGACTGTCCCAAAACCGCCGAAGAAATAGCTAAAGAACATTTTGAAGCCAAACTGCTGAAGGGCTTCGGCAGCATGATGGCCGCCAATGAAGTGATCAGTCACTGTGAATTGCTTCTCGCCAGTGGGGATGTTGCGACAGTTGACGGGAACGCTTTTGCAATAACGGAAAATACTGAATTTATAGGATATATCGAATCCCTCAAACCCGATTACTAGGCTTTGAGATATACCCATCCCGAAAAATCAGAAATTGACGAATGACGAATGATGAATGACGAATTCTGGTATCGCTTCGCTCTGTCTTTTCTATTCAGATGTGGTTTCAAAAAATTAGGTACTGAACTATTTCTGAGGCCGCGCGGAAAAAGTGGCTCCAGCAGGGCAGCCGGGGCGCAGTCTATAGGTTTCAGGTGTCAGATCATGCACCTTGGTTTCCTGACACCCGAAACCTGACACCTGAAACCTTAACTTCTTTAAAAAATGTAGTCAGAAAAAAGTCCCTAAGAGCCTAAATTAAATTCGGATACAGGAATCGGTATTCTACAAAAAACGCTAAAGTCATCCAGGTAAGTTGAAATGAAGACAATACAGTTTCGTTGCGTTGTTGCCGGATTAAAACGGTGCTATTGCCTGCCTATTCTCTTACTCGTGCCGCTCATTCTATCGACATTGGTTCCGGCGTTCGCCGACCTGGCGGATTTGCCCGATACAATTGTCAGGATTAAGAGGGGAATTGTCGGTATCGGTACTATGCAGAAAACCCGGCGTCCACCGGCCATCTTAACCGGAACCGGATTTGTTGTAGCAGACGGGCGGCATGTGGTGACCAATGCCCATAACATTACTAAGGAGCTTAACCAGAAAAGAAAAGAATACCTTGCGGTGTTCCTAGGTCAGGGCCGTAATCCCGAACTGCGGGCGGCTCAGGTGGTAGCCCTAGATGAGCGCCACGATTTGGCCATCTTAAAATTTGGTGGCAAAGCCCTTTCCCCCTTGCGCCTCGCGGATGACGTTAAAGGGGTTAGGGAAGGAGAGTTGTATGCATTCACCGGATATCCTCTCGGAGCGGTTCTCGGCCTTTATGCCGCCACCAACCGGGGAATAATTTCTGCCGTCACCCCCATCATCATACCGACGATGCATGGACAAAAAATTAGCTCCGCGATGATCAAGTACCTTGAGAATCCGTTTATTGTCTTTCAACTTGACGCAACGGCTTACCCCGGCAACAGCGGCAGTCCCCTTTATGACACTGCCACCGGACGGGTCATCGGCATCATAAATATGGTATTTGTCAAAGGTATAAAGGAGAATGCAATCACCAATCCCAGTGGAATCACCTACGCCATTCCCGCCAACCACGCTCGGAAACTATTGGAAAATCATGGTTTAAAACCATAGCTCGGGTGGCAGAAAAGAAAACGCCGTGACGACCTGGCATAACGATTTTTAGATGTACTTGGAATTTTCCCGGCCCTTTTGGTGATTGCTGATTATTTTGCTTCTTTAACCCAGCTTTCGGCCTCCGCGAGATTAGAGAAAACCTTAAACGTTTGTGGCAAATCTTCGGCTATTTTAATAAATGCCTCCGCCAAGCCTTTCTGCCAAGTAGAATCGACCACAATTGCGGTTTTGTTGATTCTTGAATCTGCCGGATAATTTTCTTTGACGATACCTTTCAGTTTGTTCAAATCATCGTAGGATAAGTTTTGCGGGCCTTCACGGAAAACCCAAATTCTATTTTGTTCCGGAATTCCTTCAACGTAGAATAACCTTGCCACGCCGCGCTGTATCTCTCTGAAATCAATCCCTTCCTCGGGTTCTATTAAAATGTAATCCTTTTTAATCGTTATTGCTGGTGACATTTTCTCGATGGTATTGTTCGGGTTTATGGTATTGTGCAGTCCCTGGGCAGGGTCCTTATCAAATTTGAGCTGTAAATATCATCCGACGTCTGAAAAAGTCAATACAATGACCAAATCTTCATTTAAAAAGTCCTTGACAACCCCAGCACCATCGAATAAATAAAAGTTAAATGACAGACCGACCGGTCTGTCTCGATCTATATTAAGGAACTATGGATTGAATCTGAAAGGCACGATTATTCACGAATCCCTGAAACTCTTCTCTCTGAATGGTTTTCTGAGCACATCCATTCAGGATATCCTGTCGGCTGCCAACACCTCCAAGGGCGGCTTTTACAATCATTTTTCAAGTAAAGAAGATCTGTTTTTCCAGGTCCTGGATGAAGCCCGTAAAATTTGGCGCGATCGGAATCTGCAGGGCCTGGATGATATCGACCATCCCCTGGATAAGCTCATCCGGCTGCTCCAAAATTACAAGGATCGCTACCTGCTGGATGCTGAAAATTTTCCCGGCGGCTGTATCTTCATCATGTTTGCGGTGGAATTGGGAGATTCCCGTCCGCACCTGTCCCGGGAGGTCCAGAAAGGCTTTACAGGCCTAAAGTCGATGCTCGAAAGAATATTGGAAGACGGACAATCGGCGCCCCCGGAGTATAACGGCCTGAATTGCGGCACCATCACGGAGATAATATTCAACGGTATGCTCGGCGCCTCTGTCAATTACAGCCTGGACAAATCTTATGACGCTCTGAATCAATCGATTAACTCCCTGATCGATTATATCGATAAGCTCAGGAACTAAATTCGGCATTTTTTGCCGGGGCAAAATAAATATTCATTGAACATATCTGGAAACCAAAAACGACGAGATCAACAACACCCTTAAACCAAAAGGAGGCGATGAGAATGATTGATTTTACATTTACCGAAGAGCAGGAAATGTTTCGCAAAGCAGCCCGAGAAGTAGCCGAAAACATGATTGCACCCAAAGTGGCTGAGATGGAAGAAACCGGGGAAGTCAGCGACGAGGTGGTCAAGGCTCTGGCCGAAGCGGAAATGATGGCCATCACCATTCCGGAAGAATACGGCGGTTTGGGATTGGGGTATACCGAGCGCATGATCGCCGTTGAGGAAATCAGCCGGGTTTCGGTGGCCACCGCCATGATGCTCCAGGTGTTTGCCCTGGGCATCGAGCCTATCGTCAAATTCGGCAGCGAAGAGCTGAAAAAGAAATATCTGCCCGGCATGGCTTCCGGTGAAATTTTGTCCACGACCGCCGTAACCGAAGCCACCGGCGGCTCCGATCCCACGGGCATTCGTTCGTCCTACAAAAAAGACGGCGACGATTTTATTCTCAACGGCCGCAAATGCTTTATCACCAACTCCCATATCGCCCATGTGATTACGGTTCTGGCCAAAGACGAAGACAACCCCAAGGCCTTTTGTGCTTTTGTTCTGGACAAGGACATGGAAGGCTGGAAGGCCACCCACAAGGAGCACAAGGTCGGTATGCGGGGCTGCAATACCGGGGAGCTGGCCTTCGAAAACTGCCGCATACCCGCCTCCCAGATGCTGGGTGAAGAGGGCAAGGGATTGCGGGTGACCATGGCGGCCATCGGTGATGTCGGCCGGGGCGGCATGGTCGGCGTGGCACTGGGCATCCAGACCGCCTGCCTGGAAGAATCGCTTAAGTTCGCCAACGAAAGAATCTTGTACGGCAAACCGATTGCCGCCTTGCAGGGCATACAAAATAAACTGGCGGATCTTAAAATCGACCTGGAAGCCGGCAAACTGCTGGGCTACCGGGCGGTGGCCATGCAGGACAAGGGCCAGCGCTCCAGCAACGAATTTGCCGTCGCCAAATATTTCACCACCGAAGCCTGCCAGAAAGCCGCCAAAATCGCAGTGGATATCCACGGCGGCTACGGCTGCATGGAGGAGTATCCGGTATCGCGCTATTTGCGGGATTCCTACGTGGTGGGCCCGTCGGCCGGCACTTCCGACATTATGAAGGTTATTATAGGCCGTTGGGTACTCTCGTAGTTTCAGTCAGGGGGTTGGGGATAAACCAATCCGTTTGAGAATCAGATAAATTTAAAATCCGAAAAACGAAATTCGAAATTCGAAGCAAATTCCAAATTCGAATGGTCAAATGCTCAAAACAACAGAGGTTTATAACTAGTCGTTATATGAGTTTTGAATTTTTCATTTATGTCATTCGATATTGTTTCGGATTTCGATATTCGGATTTCGAGTTTATTGCCCTGCAAATACATGAATAGACGCATTTTGCTACTATAGTTAACTATTGAGGATTAGCAGCATGCTCAACATAATAGTCTGTGTCAAAGCAGTGCCGGATCCCAAGGAAGCCTGCAATATAAAAATCGATCCGGCGACCAAAACTCTTTTGCGGTGTGATGTTCCAATGGTGGTGAATCCGTTGGACAAAAATGCCATGGAGGCCGCATTGCAATTCAAAGAAAAGCGCGACGCCCATATCACTGTGCTCAGCATGGGGCCGCCGGAGGCAGGCAGCATCGTTAAGGAATGCCTAGCACTGGGCGCCGATCAGGGAATTTTGCTGAGCGATCCCGCCTTCGGCGGGGCCGATGCCTACGCCACGGCTTTTACCCTGGCCAAGGGCGTCGAAAAAATCGGCGCTTTTGATGTGATATTGTGCGGGATGGCCAGTAGCGATGGCGCCACCGAATGGGTCGGCCCCGAAATGGCCATGTTTCTGGATTTGCCGGTGGTGACCATGGTTCAGGAAATCGTCGATACTGACGGGCCGATTTGGCAGGTCAAAGCCAGTGTCGAACACGGCTACCGGTTGATGCAGGTTCAGTTGCCGGCCGTTTTTACGGTGACCCGGGAGCTGAATTCACCCCGTACGCTCAGTTTTTCCGGAATCATCAAAGCCCGTAAGAAGGAGATCAATCAAATGGGCAGCGCTGAGCTCGGAGTGCCGGCCGAGTTGCTGGGACTCAAAGGTTCACCGACCATTGTCTCCGAACTCAGCCCCCAGGAAGAAAACAAACGGCAGGCGGAAATGATTGGCGGCTCCCGTGATGAAAAAGCCGATTTGCTGGTGCAAAAACTGGTGGATGCGGGAGTTTTGTGAAAAATTTTGGATTTGGGATTTTAGATTTCGGATTTAAGGTCCGCCTACGGCGGGGCAGTGAATTATTTTGGATTTTAGATTTTAGATTTTGGATTTAAGGTCCGCCTCGATTCGACAGAGCTCATCGTAGATCGGCGGTGCTATTTTAATAAAATTGATAGAGCGACGTGTCGGGTCGTAGCCGAAGGCGAAGCCTGAAGCGATGCATTAAATCCGCAATCCAAAATCTAAAATCTAAAATCAACAATTTGTGTTTTATTCACCATAAAGCACGAAAGGTTTCAAAATCATGGAAAAAGAACATCGAGCGGTCTGGGTCGTCGCGGAGCAGATTGACTGCAACCTTCAAGCCGTATCATTGCAATTAATCGGCCAGGCCCGCAAATTGGCGGATCAACTCGGCAGCTGCGTGGAAGCAATCCTGCTGGGCGACAACATCGAGCGGCAGGCCCGCCAGCTAATCACGGCCGGGGCCGACAAGGTGTATCTGGGCAATGCGCCGGAACTGGAAATATATCAGCCGGAGCTGTACACCGAGATCGTCGTGAGCCTTGCCGCCGAGCACCAGCCGGAAATCATCCTCATCGGCTCCAGCGATATGGGCCGGGAATTGGCACCGCTCGTGGCAGCGCGGCTGAAAACAGGGTTGACGGCCCATTGTATCGATCTGGTGCTGGATCAGAACATGATTCTGGAGCAACGGATACCGGCTTACGGCGGGCTGCTTTCAATTATATGCCCCGAAAAAAGACCTCAGATGGCCACGGTTACCAAAGGGGTTTTTCCCGCCCCCGAGCCGGATGAATCTCGCAGCGGCGAGACGGTCATGATTGATCTACCGCGCGGGCTTCCCGGCCGCGTTAAGACTCTTGAGATCGTGCGCGCTGAACCCGAAGGCGTGCCCCTTGAAACGGCCTCGACCATCGTGGCCGGCGGCGCCGGGGCCGGCGATCGGGATGGTTGGAACGAAATATCCGAACTGGCCGCAACCCTCAGGGCCGCTTTGGGATCGACCCGGCCGGCGGTCGATGAAGGCTGGACCGAACTGGAAACCATGATCGGGCAGAGTGGGAAAATGGTCAGCCCGGAAGTCTATATCGGTGTGGGGCTGTCCGGTGAACAGCAGCACATGGTCGGCATTGTTGGGGCCCGGATCATGATTGCTATCAACAATGATGAAAAATCCCCGGTCTTCGAACAGGTGGATTTCGGTGTTGTCGATGACTGCCGGGAGTTTGTGCCGGAGTTTATTAAGAAAATAAAGGAATACCAGGAAAAACTGGTTACGTGTTGACGGAGAATTTTTCAAATGCTGAGCAACATTAAATAGACTGTATATTGTCGAAGTAACCAAGCACATTGATATTTAAAAAAACCACAGACTGCGTCACACTAAAATATCAGCTTTTATAATGATTCACCGCTAATTTCACATCAATTCTATTAATTTCCGGCCCGTCCGGATAAGGAGGTAAGATGGCAAATGTAAAAGAAATCGACCAGGCACTAAACACGTACATCCGTCCGCTCACATTTCCGCTGGCCATCAAAATGCTGAAATCGGAAGATGAGATACCGGAAAAAACCCGGCGCCCTTTCCAGCAGTTAAAAAAGAAAGTCGCCATTTGCCAGGGCATCGGCATGGCCCGCAAACTAGGTTGGGCGATCGCCATGGGCAAAGAGGACATGCAATGTTCTCTGGGGGCGGCACCCTTTGGGTTTTTTAAGAATATCGATTTCTGGGCGGAAGGCAATATAGCCGGGGGGATGTTTACCGCTTCGAAAGAGATCGGGAAAAAGGAAGAGGATCTTATCGATCGGTTCGATTACGGGCTTTACAGCCATATCCTGGTGGCGCCCCTGAACCGCACGGCGTTTGAACCGGATCTGTATATGATGTACGGGAATCCGGCCCAGGTCATGCGCCTCATTCAGGGCGCCCTTTACAGTGAAGGGGGCGCCATTACATCGTCAGCCATGGGCAGATTGGGCTGCGCCTCGATCATTACGGTGATGACCAAGGATGAATGCCGCTATGTCGTGCCCGGCAACGGCGACCGCGTCTTCGGCATGACCCAGGATTGGGAAATGGCGTTTATGGTGCCGGCCTCCAAAATGGACACGGTTCTCGAGGGATTGGCCAGCACCCACAAAACCGGCGTGCGGTATCCAATTACCAGCTTTTTCAATTTTGAAGCCACGTTTCCGCCTGCCTACCAGGAACAGATGAAAATCTGGCAGGAAGAGGGAGAAATATAAATGAATGCCTTAGCCGGAGGGCAGCGCATATCCGCGGCCTTTAAACAAACATTTTCCGATGCGAAGCCTCAAATTGACCGGATCCCGTCTTATCTCATCACCGGCCAGTACAATACGCAGCTGATCGATGTGTCGATCAGGGAGTGGCTGCTGGATCCCAAGATTTTTGCCAAGGCCCAGATCGCGTCGTATGAACGCTACCGGCCGGATATTCAGCTGATGATGTGGGATCTGTTGACCGATGCCGAGGCCATCGGCAATGAGCTCAAATTCCCCGAGGACAGCCTGTGCATTTCCACCAAGACGGCCCTGGAAGACAAAGGCAAATTAAACAGCCTCCAGATTCCGGATCCGACCAAGGACGGGCGTCTGCCCGGCTATTTGGAAGCGGTTGTTGAAACCAAAAAGGCCATCACCGATGGGATCGTATCGGCGGTGATCGCGGGACCCTGGACCATCGCTATTGCCCTGCGGGGCGCAACGGAACTGATCCGGGATGCTTTAAAAGATCCGGATTACGTCCACGAGTTAATGCAATTTTGCACTCGGCAGTCCATAAGTTTTGCCGAAGCAATTATCCCCCTGGGTGTGGGGCTGGGGTATTCCGAAGCCCCGGCCTCCAACAGTCTGATTTCACCAAAAATGTATCGTTCATTCGTCTATCCTTATCACAAGCAGATTGTGGACCACTTCAAGGCCAAGAAATTCGGTGTGGGGCTTCATATCTGCGGCTATGCGGAACCGATTTTGGAAGATATGGTCAATACCGGCGTGACCAATATCAGCATTGATGCCCCGACGGATATTGCCAAAGCTGTGGCGGCCACCCGGGGCAAGGCGGTCCTGATCGGCAATCTGGATACCAACCTTTTCTACAGCGGCAGCCGGGACGAGATGAAGGCGGCAATTCAAAACTGTATTGACAATGCGCCGGCGGACAGTGGCTATATATTGTCATCCGGCTGCGAGGTACCGGCGATCGCGCCGCTGGAAAAAGTCGACTGGTACTATGAACTGGTGGATGAGCTCGGGCGATACGATTAGGGCAGAGCGACAATTAGCTATACATTAAAAGTTACGAAGGCAAACGCGATTTTTTCGATTGGAGATAATGGCATTCGGCATTGGGCATTGGGTATTCGGCACGCGAGACATACCATCATTTTTAATAATAGCGATGTTCGACGTTCATTAATTTCTTTTCCGATCAGACTGGACGGCCTCGCCCGGCTGCAACTCCTTTGCCTAAATTGAAAAACATTCGTGTTCATTCGTGTCAATTCGTGGCGAAATAATTGCAGTTAAAATAATACTCTTATTCACGTATCAAGAACAATGCAGATTCAGAGTTTTCCCGATAGACCACTCTTGCTGGACGGCGGCATGGGGCGTGAACTTAGATTCCGCGGTGTCAATGTGAAGACATCAATTTGGTCTGCCAGCGCTTTGATAGCGGCTCCGGATACAGTCAGACAGGTGCATCAGGACTATATTGCCGCTGGCGCCGATATCATCACCACCAATACCTATGGCATCATTCGAAGCAATCTGGCCTTGGAAGGCCTCGAAGAAGAATTCGAGGACCTCAACGTGCTGGCCTGCACCCTGGCCCGGCAAGCTCGCCAGAAATCCGAGACCGCCGTGCTGATTGCCGGATCTTTGCCCCCGCTGGCCGGCAGTTATCGCCCGGATCTGGTGGGTGAGATGGAAGATCTGCTCCCCCCGTATTTGGAGCAGGCTGAACTGCTGGCTCCCCATGTCGACCTGATATTGTGCGAGACCATGTCCAGTGCCGCCGAGGGAAGAGCCGCAGCGCTGGCCGCCTGTCAAACCGGCAAACCGGTATGGGTCGCCTGGACGCTGCACGAGGATCGATCGGGCAATCTCAGAAGTGGTGAATCGATCAGCCTGGCCGCTGAATTCCTATCCGATTTGCCGGTGACCGGATTTCTGGCTAACTGTTGTGCACCGGAAAGCATTACCAACGCACTGCCGCAATTGGCCGCAACCGGTGCTGACTATGTTGGTGGGTACGCCAACACCTTTGAACCCATACCCGAGGACTGGAAGCTGGAAGGGGACAAAAATACCGACGGTTTCTTGGACCTCCGGTCTGACCTTGATCCCGACCAATACGCCGCACATGTCGGCCGCTGGCTGCAGGACGGCGCCAATGTGGTTGGCGGCTGCTGCGGAACCCGGCCAAGCCATATTTCGAAAATCAATGAACTGTTTATCTTCACCTGATCACCGAATTCCTTGATTGTTGATAAAAAGTGATCCCTGAATACTATTTACTTGACAAGTCAGGGTTCTTTCAATTAGTTTGTATACAAACAAAAAAATATCATGAAATCATTTGATGACTGCATATTGTTTCTCCTGGCCAAGGCCTATCAAAAAGCCCACGGCGATTTTAAGCGGCGGCTGCACGCTTACGGCCTGACACCAATCCAGCATCTCGTGCTGGAAGCGCTTTGGGATGAAGACGGACTTACGGCCGGCGACATCGGGAAACGGTTGATTTTCGATGGGGCGACCTTGTCCGGAGTATTGGATCGTCTGGCAGCCGGTGGCTGGATATTGAAAGAACCAGACCGGGAGGACAAACGAATGCTGCGTATTTCTCTGACCGCCAAAAGCAAGGAGCTAAAACCGAAACTATCGGCCATCCGCAACCAAACCAATGAAGAGCTGCTGGCCGGGTTTAGCCTGGAAGAAAAAGTTTTGCTGAAGCGACTGTTGAAAGATATTCAGCTTTAAGGGATTGAAGAATTTAGGGATTTGGGAATTGAGGGATTCTGGATTTCAGGAATTGGGAACTGCCGGTTAAACTATTCCTAAACGTTTAGTATACGAATAATATTAAATGAAAGGAACGCTATGTCTGAACAGGAAATTTATCAGGATTTCATCACCTGGCTGGGCAAAACCTGGTGGGGATTGCCGGACTCGGATCAGTTAATGCCGTTGATCAAGGCACGCTATTCCGTTGAGGAGGCAGCCTTTTTGACTGGTGTACCATTTTCAGGGAACAGCCTTGAAGATCTGGCGGAGCTCAAGGGACGCGACCCGGCTGAATTGAAGCCGTATCTGGACGGTCTGGCGCGAAAGGGCGTATTATTTCGACGCGAATCCGACACAACGGTTCGATACAGTCTGAACGATTCGTATTTTGTCTTTTTTCGCAGCGCCTTCTGGCCGGGGGCCGATGATGATGCCAGCCGTGCCATGGCGCCCCATGTGAACAAATACTATATGGACGGGGTCTACGACCAGTACGCCACGGCCCATGCCAAGGGACTCAGGGCGCTGCCGATCGATCAAACGATTGAGGACACCCGCCAGGTACTGCCATATGAAGACGTGGTCAAAGTGCTCGATGATTTCGAATATTTTACCGTGTCGGCCTGCCCCTGCCGCCATCGTAAAAATCTGGATGACGAGGCGCATTCCTGCGAAAAACCACTCGGCAACTGTCTGCATTTTGATGCCCTTGGCCGTTATTGTGTCGAAAATGGTCTGGGGCGGGAAATAACCCGCCAGGAAACCGTGCAGATATTAAAAGAATCCGCCGATGCGGGGTTGGTTCACGGTATTTCCAACTGGCGGAACAAGCCGGACACCATCTGCAATTGCTGCAGTTGCTGCTGCCTGTGGATGGAGGCTTATCACAAACTGGACCATCACAAAAGTCTGGATGCATCCAACTACCGGCTAAAAATCAAACCGGAGTCCTGCAAGGTCTGCGGGCTTTGTGTCAAGCGCTGCCCCATGGATGCAGTCCAATTAGCGCACTCGGTCACAGCGCAGAATAAATTCAACAAAGCGCCGGTGCTCGATGCGGATCGCTGTATCGGCTGCGGAGTATGCGTTCACAAATGCCCGACGGATTCATTGACCCTGGAGCGCAAGGCAGAAATTGTCGATCCACCCAAGGACATCCGGGCGTACGGTAGAAGGTTCATGGAGGATCGAAAAGCCGGGGTGAAACTGCTGCGCAAAAAGTAAAAAAAAGTTATTCGTTATTTGTTATTGGTTATTCGTGGGCAAAGGGCATATATGTCCAATGCCAAATAACTTATAACCAAAAACAAATAACGCGTTTCCTTGCACGCGATAATTACAATTTCGTCACGGTCAACCATACAACTTTGCTATAGCATAATTTAAAAACGGGAGGAAACGCTATGGGCGAATGGCATAAAACGGGATGCGTCCTTTGTGCGCAGAATTGCGGGCTGGAAATACGGGTTGAAAACAATCGCATGACCAAGGTCAAACCGGATAAATCCAATCCGCGCAGCCAGGGCTATGCCTGCCGCAAAGGACTCAACGTGATTTATCACCAATACCCCGAGGACCGCCTGACCGAACCCTTGAAACGGGTGGGTGACGGATTCGAATCGATCTCCTGGGACCAGGCCACCGAGGAAATTGCCGCCAAAATTCATGAACTGGTCGATCGGCACGGCCCGCGCTGTCTGGCCTACATGGGCGGCAGCTCCCAGGGCGGGCACATGGAGGCGGCCTTCGGGCTGGGCATGCTCAGGGCGCTGGGCTCCCAGTATTACTACTCATCTGCCGGCCAGGAATTTTGCGGCGCCTGGTGGGTGGCCGGACGCGTATTCGGCAAGCAATACAATATCGCCGGTCCGGACGAACATGAATCGGAAATGCTGGTGGCCTGGGGTTGGAACGGGATGCAAAGTCACCAAATGCCGCGGGCACCATTAGTGCTGTCCGGTTTTTCCAAAGACCCCGAGCGACTGCTCGTGGCCGTCGATCCCCGCCGGAGCGAAACGGCAGCCATTGCCGATATCCACCTGGCCGTGCGGCCCGGTGCCGATGCGCTGCTGCTGAAAGCCATGATCGCCATCATATTGGAAGAAGGCTGGGAGGCAACAGATTATATCGAGGAAAATGTTGTCCGGTGGGAAGAAATCAGGCCCTGGTTTGCGGGTTTCGATGCCAAGGGCGCGGCCGAGGTCTGTCAGGTCGACTATGACCAGGTTCGCGAGCTGTGTCGTTTGATGACCACCCGGCGCTGGTCCATTCATACCGATTTGGGCATATACATGGGACGGCTCAGCACCCTCAATTCCTATTTCGTGCATATTTTGGGGGCGGTCTGCGGTATATTCGGGGTCCGTGGCGGTAACATCATTCCAGGGATGGTGATGCCCATGGGATTTCATGCCGATGAACGTGACCCCAAGACCTGGCGCACGGTTGCCACCGATCTGCCACCGGTGGCGGCCGGTTCATTTCCGGCGGCCGCCATGCCTGAGGAAATTCTCAGCGACCATCCCCAGCGCTTGCGCGGCGTTGTCGTCAGCGCCTGCAACCCCCTGCGGGCCTATCCGGATACAACGGCTTATGAGCAAGCCTTTGCGGAATTGGACCTGCTGGTGGTCAATGATATCGTGCTGAGCGAATCCGCCCGCCTGGCCCATTATGTCCTGCCCTGTCGCACTTTCTATGAGGCCTGGGATGCGACCTTTTTCCCCTGGACCTATCCGGATATATATTTCCAGTTGCGAAGGCCGGTTGTCGAAGCGCCCGAACAGTGCCTGGAGGCGGCCCAAATTCATACCCTGCTGGCCGATAAACTGGGTCTCATTCCTCAGATCCCGCCGGAAGTTCTGCAGGCTGCTGAAGGTGAACGATTGAATTACGGCGCCAAGCTGATGGAGTGGGCCGCCGCTGAGCCCCGTGCAATGCCGGCCATGCCCTTTGTGCTGGCCAAAACCCTCGGAAAAGTCTGGGACAGCGCCGCCAAAGCCGCTTTATGGGGTCTGTTGATGACGGCACCCAAGGTATTTCGCAAAAATGCGGCCCGGGCCGGATTTGAACCCGGTATCGATCAGGGTGAGCGCATCTTCCAGGCATTGCTGGATGCGCCCGAAGGGCTGTGGGTCGGCCGGGCCGATGTCGATAACCCGCTGGAAGCCGTCCGCACCCCTTCGGGTAAAATCGAGGTTTTTATCCCGGAGCTTGCCGACCGGGCCCAAGACCTGAATCCCGGTTCCGAAGCCGAAGATTTAAAATTGCCGGCCGAGTTTCCCTTCATCCTCAACGCCGGACGCCATATGAAATATAATGCCAATACCCTGATGCGAAACCCGGCCTGGAACAAGGATAAACGGGCCTGCACGGTTGCGGTAAACCCGTCTGATGCCGATTCAATGGGCTTGCAGGATGGACAACCGGTGCGTGTGACCACCGACGCCGGCAGTGAAGTGGGTGAGCTGCAGGTCAGCAGCCAGATCCGGCAAGGTACGGTATTGATACCCCACGGCTTCGGCTTGATCTATAAAGGCCAATCATATGGCATCAATGTCAATCGGCTGACCAAAAATACGAACCGCGACCCGCTTGGAACCCCCTTGCATCGGTATGTGCCGTGCCGGATCGATGCGGTAAATGACTAGTGACTATTGAATAATGACTAATGATGGAATTTTATCAATTTATCTGAATCAAAAAGGCTATCCTTCAGTTCCACTGACGGCCAACACGGCCTATCGAACAGATTCCAAAAACGGCATTTTTGACGAGATACCGCCCATTTCCCATCGATATCTGGCCGTGCGTTCCGGCGTTGGTTTTTTTGGGCTTTCCGGCAATGTGCTGACTGCCCGTGAAGGCGCTGCGATAATTCTGGGCTCCGTGGTGACCGAAGCCCGTCTGATTCCGACGGAGCCGATTCCGGCTGAAAAAAATTACTGTGACTTCTGCCGGTTGTGCACGGCTGTCTGCGCCTCCGGCTACATTCATGGGAAAAAGATGGTCTCGGTGACCATGGGCGGTATTGAATTTACGTATTCCAAAAAACGGCATCACAGCCGATGTGACTATGTCTGCGGCGGATTTGCCGGTCTGCACAAATCCGGTAAATGGTCAACCTGGTCACCCGCCAGGTTTCCAATACCGGAAACCGATGAAGAATTCTACCCGGCCCTGTTGAATGCGGTGGGTCCTTATCTCAAGCGGCAAAGGCCGAAACTGAATGTGTATAATGTACTGATGCCGGGCGACCGGGTGGAATTGACCTGCGGCAACTGCCAACTCATCTGCCATCCGGACAAAGAAATTCGTAAAAAAAGATATAAGCTGCTGGTAGAAAACGGTGTTATCGTGGAAAATCCGGATGGCTTTCGCGAGGCGGTTTCGCCCGAGGAAGCTAAAAAAAGGCTGGCGGCCATGGACCCGGCAACGCGGGCCTTGTATGAGGCAAAATGATTTGCTCTACCGGGCATGATAGTATCATAGAGCTCGAAGAGCTCACAGATCACGCAGAGAGAGCTAATAGGTCCTATAAGTCCTATAGGTCATATAGGTTCAATAGGTCCAATAAGTCATATAGGTTCAATAGGTCCTATAAGTCCTATAGGACCTATAGACCTAATAGGTCCTAAGGGCCTTATTGTCTGAAAACTTCAAGTAGTCATTGAGGACCCGATAGGTAATCGACTAAGACCACCGCAATATGGTCAGGGAGGAAGCAAAATGGAAAACCCTAAACTATATGAAAAGTTGGCCGAACACCTGGATCAGGGCATCGTAGGCGCACCGCAATCGCCCGCTCTTTTAGAAATACTCATGGTTCTCTTTCCGCCAGAAGAGGCTGAAGTCGCACTGAAACTGAAAATGGAGAACCAAACCTTGAACGAGTTGAAAGCATCCTTTCCGGAATACGGTGATTCTCTGGAGGAAGTTTTGAACCGTATGGCCGGGCAGGGAACGGTTTTCACCAGCCAGCGACCGGGAGCCGAGCGCAAATATCGTCTCCTGCCGTCTGTGGTAGGTTGGGCTGAAACGCCTTTCTGGCCCGGCAAGGATAGCGAACGTACCCGTAAACTAGCGCCATTGTGGCTGAAATACCGTGAAGAAGCTTTCGGCAAAGAGCTATCGCGTGGCGATATGCCCGTTGTGAGGGTATTGCCGGTATCCAAGCAATTGCGGCAATCCAGTGAGGTTTTACCTTACAATGCGATCGAATCCATGGTAAAAGCTCAGTCATTTTGCGCGGTAGCACACTGCCCCTGCCGTCAGATGCACACTCAGATCGGCGATGGCTGTGACCACTCGCTGGAAAACTGCCTGCATTTCGGCTCCATGGGGCGGTACATGGTCGAGCAGGGATTGGCGCGAAAAATTTCTCCCGCCGAAACCTTACAAATATTAAAGGATGCCAACGAAGAAGGTTTGGTTCATGCAGTGGAAAACATCGAGGGTCATCTGGGCACGATCTGCAACTGCTGCGGATGCTGCTGCGTTTTCCTGGAAACCAAAAACAAAATGGGACTGCATACGATATCTCCTTCAAGCTATTTGGCTCAGGTTGACCCGGAACTATGCGTGGCCTGCGGCACCTGTGAAGATAGGTGCCCCATGGGTGCAATAGCTGTCGGTCAAGAAAATATCGCCGTGGTAGATGAAAAACGCTGTATCGGCTGCGGGGTGTGCACCCCAACCTGCGATCCGGAAGCGGTTGCGCTGGAACTGCGTGCCGAAGCCGCTCCGCCACCGGATTTATCCGAATTTTTGACTGCAAGATATAAGACAGGTTAAGATACTCCATATTTTCAAAGCTGCGCTAAGAATATTTGGATCGCAGGGCAGCAGGGGCGCAGTTTGTAGGTTTTGGTTTCAGGTGTCAGGTTTCGGGTGTCAGGGTACTGATATGTAAAGTTCTCTTATGAACACATGAAATGACGAATGTCCAATAACGATTGATGAATGTCGGATTCGCTTCGCTCAGTCGTTTTAAAATAGTCAGAATACATTATTCGATGTTCGATGTTCGATGTTGGAGGTTCATTGGTTTCTTTAATTGATCAGACCGGCTGTCCTTTAGCCGGAGGCAGTGCTCTTATGAAACTTGAAATGACGAATGTCGAGTGACGAAGGGTGGAATCGCTTCGCTTTGTTCTTATAAAAAGATAAATTAGGAGGAACCAACCAAATGACCCAACAAGTATACAAAGCGCTGTATGAGGTTATGAAAGCCCGGCGGGGCCCCTATACCGGTATGGACATCCCCGAGTTTTACAGCCTGGTGGAAGAACTTTTCACCCCCTGGGAAGCCGAAGTTAACAATGCAATGACCCGGCAACGGGCAACTGTCGATGAAATTGCCGGCCAAATGGCAAAACCGGAGGACGAAATCCGGACCACCCTGGAAACGATGGCCGACAAGGGTCTTTGCAAAACATACGTGCGCGACGGAATCCGATACTACGAGGGAGAGCCTTTCATGCCGGGCATATTCGAGTATCAGTTCTTCGCCGGCAGCAGCACACCAAGGCACAAAAAAATAGCCGAACTCATCCATAACTACAAGCGAGCATTTGAGACCGCCAAAGGCAAGGCTAAGATGACCTTCCCTTTGAGTCGCGTTATTGCGGTTGACCGGACCATCGACGCCGCAAATACGGTACATACTTATGACCAGGTATCAACCTATATTGAAAAGTACGAATCGATCGCAGTGGGCACCTGCTACTGCCGGCATGCCGCCAAGCTGCGGGACGAGGACGTTCACGGAATGCCGATGGATGTGTGCATGTATTTCGGCAAAATGGCTGATTATGCCATCGAAAGGCTGGGAGCCAAGCAAATGGAAACGGAGGCGGCCAGAGAGGTGCTCGATAAGTCCGAAGAAGCCGGTCTGATTCACATGAGCCGCAATACGACCGAGGATATCGAATTCATATGCAACTGCGACCGCTGGCACTGCGAGGCCGTACGGGGAGTATTGGCACAATCCAAACCGGCACTGTTTTTCAATTCGGGTTTCGAACCGCGGTTCGATCCGGAACTTTGCGTGGCCTGTGAAACCTGCATTGATCGATGCCCTCCGGAAGCGCTGGTGTTGGGAGACAATGAAATTCCGGAAGTGAATTTGGACCGCTGCTTCGGATGTGCGGTTTGTGCGACGGGTTGTCCTTCGGACGCGATATCCATGGTGTCCAAACCCGATTTTCCCGTTCCTCCGAGGGATCCAAAGGAGTTGGTAACGGCGGTAAAAGCAAGTCTTGCAAAGCAAGTTTGATGAATTTGTAAAAAAAGGGGAGACATTAAAAAATCATGACAATCGATGCCAACCAGATGGAATGCGGCATTTGGGACCGGGAGGGTAGTTGCCTGATACCTTTGGCATTGCTGGAGATGCTGCCGGCTTTCCTTCGAAAAACCATACCGGATGAATATTTGGACCTGATGGGGCACATGAATATAAGATGGTACTTCGACATGTTTGCCAAATCCGGCCGCAAATTTTTCGCCGCTCACGGATTGGGTGAAGATTACTTCCGTCAGGGGAATTTCGGCGTTTTTACTTTGAAGCAGTATATTCAGTATTTTGCCGAAGTGCGAGTCGGCCAGACCGTCGCCATCCATACCCGCCTGCTTGGTCGATCGGCGAAACGATTTCATTTTATGCATTTTATGATCAATGAAACCACCAGCCAGCTGGCGGCCACCTTTGAAGCCTTGATTACCCACGCTGATCTGAATATCCGGCGGGCCGCCCCGATGCCGGCCCATATCGCGCGGCAATTCGATGCCACCCTGGACAGAGACGCTGCCCTGGATTGGACGGCACCGGTGTGTGGGGCAATGCGACTGTGAAGCAGGGTTATTCGTTATTGGTTATTTGTTATTAGAATCATCTGTTCACTATCATTTAAATAGAGCAGTTAGACAATTATTAAAGTCAGATCGGATCCCTCCATCATCAATTAACCAATAACTTATGACAAATAACTCGATCTCTCTATTGTAGCCAGCTTGGTTTAAGGTTTCGATAGCTTAAACTTCTGGCCGGCATCTTTATGTCCCTCCATTGTGTGCCGGGTAGCTGCCTAGGTTTTTTAATGAAATGGTCATTTTTTCTACCTGACCCATGACTTTCACCACTTTGGCATCTTTTTCCGAACCTTCGAAATCCAGAAAAAAACTATAGTTGCTCGGATCAGAGCGCAGGGGCATGGAAGAGATCCGGGTCAGGTTGATTTCTGCATCCGCAAACAATTTGAGCACCGCATAGAGTTGGCCGGCTTCGTGGGCCACGGCGAAGATAATGGATGTTTTGCTTCCTTCGCCGTCATAAGGCTCGCGGGCTAGAAGTAAAAACCGGGTGGAGTTGGAGGGGCCGTCTTCGATTCCTTCCTTGATGATATCCAGATTGTAGAGTTCGGCACACAATGAGCTGGCAATGGCCGCTGCTGCTTTGGGGTTTTCCCGGGCCAGCATCTTGGCCGCGCCGGCCGTGTCGTAGTAGGGGCGGGGCTCGAGGTGGTTGCGCATCAGAAAATCGCGGCATTGGGCCAGTGCCTGGGGATGGGAGTAAACCACACGGATTTCACGATAATCAGTGGCCTCGGTGGCAAGCAGGCAGTGCTTGACGTCCACTTTAACCTCGCCCACCACACTCAGGCTGGTCGTGGTAAGCAGATCATTGACCTGAGTCACCGCACCTTCCAGGGAGTTTTCCACCGGTACCACACCCAGGTCCAAATACCCTTCTTCAACACCGCGAAATACATCGATGAATTCAAGACAGGGTATATAGGCCCCGGCGGGCACCAGCAGACGGGAAGCCACATCGCCATAGGCGCCATGCTCGCCCTGGAATGCAACCAACTGTCGGTCTTCATCCTGCAAGCGTTTGCTTTCCTCGATGATTGTTTTGAGTAGTTGACGTGAAAATGAGCGCTTAATCAGGTCCAGATTCATGCGTTCCATTCGCTCGAGCATGTCGGCTTCGCGTACCGTATCGCCCATGGTTTCCTGAAATTTCGTCGACCGCAGTGACAATCCCATGCGCTCTTGGAGCAGCACCAGCAATTCCCGATCGATTTTGTCTATTTTTTTGCTTATTTCATTCAGTTTCATTTTAATACCTCAACCATATTTGTCGTTGATTGGTTAAATGGTTGATTGGTTGATTGGTTGTGCGTTTGGATCTATCTATATGAAGCCAACTAACTCAGATTTTAAATGGTTGGCTGATAATTAACATATAAGGATCTTCATATCCATTGACCAATAACCAATAGCGAATAACGATTAACTATTTTCCGGCAGATCATCCATGAATGACTGCAGCGGTCGCAGGCGCTGCATCACTTCTTTAAATATCGTTGGTGTCAGCGCTTGATCAGCGTCACACAGGGCTTTGGCTGGATCATAATGCACTTCGACAATTAGCCCATCCGCGCCGGCGGCCACAGCTGCCAGGCTCATGGGACCGATCAGGTTGACCCGTCCCGTGCTGTGGGTCGGATCGATGATGATCGGCAAATGAGTCAGTTCCTTGATGGCCGGCACCGCACTGAGGTCCAAGGTATTGCGGGTATAAGTTTCAAAGGTTCGTATGCCCCGTTCACAAAGGATGACGTTGGGATTGCCCTCGCTGAGGATATATTCGGCGCAGTTTAACCATTCTTCCAGGGTTGAGTACATGCCGCGTTTGAGCAGCACGGGCCGGCCGGTTTGACCGACCTCTTTGAGCAGCGAGTAATTTTGCATATTGCGGGTGCCGATTTGCAGAACATCGGCAAATTCGGCCACCCACGAGACATCCCGCGGATCGATAACCTCGGTGACGATCGGCAAGCCGGTTTCTTTGCCTGCTGCGGATAGCAGCTTCAGTCCGTGCAATCCCAGGCCCTGAAAAGCGTAGGGCGATGTCCGGGGTTTGAAAGCACCGCCGCGCAGCATGTCAGCCCCGGCGGCTTTGACGGCGCGGGCCGATTCGAACATCTGCTCCTCGCTCTCCACACTACAGGGGCCGGCAATCACGGAAAAGCCCCGTCCAATTTCGACATTCGAAATCTTGATGATGGTGCGCTGTTCTGATTCACGCATTGCTAATTTGAGATTTTTCATGATTCCTGTCCTCTATACACAGCGGCCTGTTATTTTAAGCATCCGCCCCCATGAGCCCCTGCCAGGCAAATCACCGTTATGAATCCATCCGCCGAACGCTGTGTATGTTTGTTTAAAGATTTTTATCGCTGGGTCTGTGGTATATCTTTCATCGTGCCCATTCTCAAAAGGCACCAAATAAAAAGGCCCCGAGATTCTTCCCCAGGGCCTTTAATCAATAAAAAAACCCCGGGTGACGATTGAGTCCACCCGGGGTTTGGTTCAGCAGTATTGTGGCGCTAACCGTCCGGATGGACGCTTCTAAAGTTAAAAAAGAAGCGCCCGAAAATAAAAAAGCTATGTGTGTCTATAATCACTTTCATGCATTGAATTCCATTGACAACGTGAATGTCAATACATAAGTTCTCGTCTGATCGTTGTCAATAGTTTTTTCGCGGCTATTCGAAGGCCTCAAGAAAATGCTTGACATGCTCTGTCCATTTCTATACTGTCCTGCTCAAGCAGTTGAAAGGATTTCAAAGCGATGCCTAATTTTTCAGACAGATTCACTTATTATTATCGGTATTATTTTTATAACACCGGTCTGTCTGGGGTGCGCTGAGTCGACACAATTACCAATACAAGCATTCTAAACCGTGGGCAGACAACAAGGGCCCACGGTTTTTTTTTCGCTAATTTCGGCGGCGGTTGTTGGAGACCGGATGTGGCAACTCCCGGTCCATGAAAAGTTGTGGTCAAATGAAATCAGAGGTAGAAAAATGAAACCAACAGATGATTTACGTGTCAAAGGCTATCGCAAGCTGATGGAGCCCGGCAAGCTAAAGCAGGAAATCGCCGTAAGCTCAGTGGCCCATGATACCGTCACGAGCGGCAGAAGCGCAATTGAAAAGATTTTAGACCGGGAAGATAAAAGACTGCTGGTCATTACCGGTCCCTGCTCCATTCACGATGAAAATGCCGCTTACGAATATGCCGCTAAATTGCAGAATCTGAGCGAACAGGTGAGCGAAGCCTTATTTCTGGTAATGCGAGTCTATTTTGAGAAGCCCCGCACCAGCGTGGGGTGGAAGGGATTGATCAACGATCCGCAGCTGGACGGCACCTGCGATATCATGGAAGGTTTGGGCAAGGCCCGCAACATATTGCTTCGCATCAATGAAATCGGCGTGCCCGCCGCCACTGAATTTCTCGAAACCATTACCCCCCAGTATGTAGCGGATCTCGTCAGCTGGGCCTGCATCGGGGCGCGAACGACGGAATCCCAGACCCATCGTGAAATGGCCAGCGGCCTGTCCATGGCCGTGGGCTTTAAAAATGGCACCGACGGCAATCTATCTTCGGCCATCAACGCCATTGTGGCGGCTAAAACCGGACAGAGTTTCCTGGGAATCGATCAGGACGGCCGCACTTGTGTCGTTCAAACCAACGGCAATCCACTGGCACACATTGTATTACGGGGGGGCAACCGGCCCAATTACGATCCCATCAGCATCGAACAGGCCCGTTTGAATCTGATCGAAAAAAGTTTGCCGGAAACCATCATGGTGGATTGTTCCCACGGCAATTCGATGAAAAAGTTCCAGGGGCAGGCCATCGTCATGAAAAATGTGATCGACCAGTACATTGCCGGCAATGATGCCTTGATCGGTCTCATGCTGGAAAGTAATCTTTTCGAAGGCAACCAGAAATTCAGCGGGGATCTCAAATCCCTGAAATACGGTGTGTCGATAACCGATGAATGCATATCCTGGGAGACCACCGAACATCTGCTGCTGTCGGTTGCCGAAAAATTGACTAATTCTTTCCACCGAAGCAGTGCGGATCGATGGGTGAATGCGCTATGAAGGCCGTCAAAATTAAAGGTCATCCCCGTGACTCTGTGATCATGATCGGGGAACGCCTCGACAACGCCCAAAAATATATCCCGGTCGAGAAGCCGCTAATTATCACCGACACCAATGTTCAGTCTCATTGGGGCCGGCATTTCCCGCCGGGCGATGTCATTGCCGTCGGCAGCGGCGAAAAGTGCAAAACCCTGGACACCGTCCGCTACCTCTATGAGCAACTGCTGGAGCTCGAAGCGGATCGGTCATGTTTTGTTCTCGGCATCGGCGGCGGCATCGTGTGTGATATCGCCGGTTTTGTAGCCTCGACCTACATGCGCGGTGTCCGATTCGGATTCGTGTCCACTACGCTCCTATCCCAGGTTGACGCCAGTGTGGGCGGCAAGAATGGATTCAATCTCGGTGGCTATAAAAACATTGTCGGTGTTTTCAGCCAGCCTGAATTCGTCATTTGCGATATGGATCTTTTAAAAACCGTGCCCCCCAAAGAAATCCTGAGCGGCTTTGCCGAGATCATCAAACACGGCGCCATTGCCGATAGAAAATTATTTGCCTATCTGGAAGAAAACCGCGACCGCGCCCTGGCGCTGGATTCACCGGTTATCGAAAAGCTGGTGTACGAGTCGGTGATCATCAAATCCGAAATCGTGAATCAGGATGAAAAAGAAAAGGGCGAACGCCGCAAACTCAACTTCGGTCATACTTTCGGCCATGCCATCGAGAAGACGACCGGCGTCAGACATGGTGAGGCGGTCAGCGCCGGGATGGTGCTGGCCTCTGAATTGGCCGTCAGGAAAAAGTCCCTGGCGATAGAGGATGCAAACCGGCTGGCCGAATTGCTGGATCGCTACGGACTTCCTTTACGGCTTGACTTTGACCGCACCGAGGTGCTCGATACGATCAGAATGGACAAAAAGCGGGAAGGGGAGCGGATACACTTCGTATTGCTCAGCGAACTCGGCCGGGCTTATGTGGAGGAGATCGCCATCGGGGAGTTGGAGAAGTTGATCAGTTGATTGGCAATGAAAAGAAGGTGTCGGGTTTCGGGTTTCGGGTGTCGGGTTTCAGGTGTCGCCATTGCTGACGGCTAAACAAACAGCCGGTCTGATCAAAGAAAAGAAACTAATGAACGTCGAACATCGAACGTCCAACATCGAACATCGAATAATGTACTGGGTCAATTTCAAAATGATTGAGCGAAGCGATTCCACCATTCGTCAATCGACATTCGTCATTCGTCATTTCGTGTAGTTTTATACGGGGATTGCTGATTGAGAATCAAAAATCATCAAACACAAATTGTATGCAGTAATTGAGTCCTAGATGGCTAAAATGAATGAAACAAGGCCGGATAACAGTAGAATAGTCAATTCAGAAGAAGATGTGGCAACGCTTCGCAAGCGGATTGACGATATCGACGAGCAGATCCTTGAACTGATCGGCCGACGTCTGGATGCCGCCCAGGCCATTGGCCGGATCAAGCAGCAGCGTGGGATCACGGTGGTCGATAACCGGCGCGAAGGTGAAATTTTTCAAAGGCTGTCGGCATTGAAGCAGGAGCCATTGAAGACCGGTTCTCTTTATCGAATTTTTCGAAGTATTATCAGTGTCGGCCGCAGCGTTCAAAAGCAACCGTCCCAAACCGATGTCATGCCGATTTATGCGGTTTTCGGAGATCCCATCGGCCACAGTTTGAGTCCGGTCATGCACAACAGTGCCCTGGCCCAGGCAGGTCTCGACGGTTGCTACCTCGCTTGTCGGGTCATAGACATCGCACCCGCCGTCGACGGCATCCGGGGCTTGGGAATTCGGGGTGCCAGCATTACGATTCCTCATAAAATAAACGTTATGAAATACTTGGACCAGGTGGACGCACTGGCCGCCGACATCGGGGCCGTCAACACGGTGGTAAATCGCCAGGGTGAGCTGCACGGTTATAACACGGATTGCACCGGAGCCGTCAAAGCACTGGCCGATAAAACGGGTATCAGCGGGAAGGACGTGGCCCTTATCGGCGCCGGCGGCGCGGCCCGGGCCATTGGGTTCGGCATCCGGCAGGCCGGAGGACGACTCACCATCATCAACCGCACAATTCAAAAAGGTGAAAAACTGGCATCAGACCTGGATTGTGACTGCGTGCCCTTATCCGAAATAAAAGAGCTGCCTTATGGGATTATTGTCAATGCAACCTCGGTTGGAATGGCACCCCATGACGACCGGGTCCCGCTGGATACCAATCTTCTGGAAAGAGAGACTGTCGTAATGGACAGCGTCTACAACCCATTGAAGACGCGCTTTCTGGCGGAAGCGGCAAATAAAGGCTGCACCACCATAGACGGTTTGGCCATGTTCGTAAACCAGGGCGCCGATCAATTCGAGCTGTGGACCGGCCGGAAGGCGCCGGTGGATATCATGCGCCGGGTGGTGTTGGATGAATTGCAGTCACCGTAGATAATGTTAATTGTTATTAGTTATTTGTTAATGGTTCAAGGATAAACAATCTATTTTAACATTTCAGCGCATAATAAATAAAGACTTGGTATTATTCTCAAATTTTCCAATAACGAATAACCAATAACTAATAACACTTCTCTTTGAGTTAAGTGATGATAGAAATAAAATCTAGCAATCTAAAGCCCCGTTGTGAAGTCAGCGTGCCGGGTTCCAAAAGCTACACGCACCGGATATTGATTGCCGCCGCGCTGTCGGACGGTATTTGCCGAATTCAAAATCCTCTGCTCAGTGAGGACACGCTGCTTACCATGCAGGCCTTACGGCAGATGGGGATTCCTGTCGATGATAAATCGCCGGATCAAATCGTTGTTTCCGGCCAAAGCGGCCGGTTGACGGCGGGTGCGGAACAAATTTTTCTAGGTAATTCCGGAACTTCCATGCGTTTGCTGACGGCGGTCGCAGCGCTGGGCCAAGGAAAATACGAATTAACCGGAACCGAGCGGATGGCCCAACGGCCGATCCAGGATCTCATCGAAGCACTCTTGCAGTTGGGCGTCCGGATTCGTTCCGTCAATCAAAATGGTTGTCCGCCGCTGGAAATTTTCGGGGGCATCCTGCAGGGCGGTTCGGTCAACATCAATTGCCGTACCAGCAGCCAATATCTTTCCGCTTTGCTCTTAATCGCTCCCTACACAACCCGGGGCCTGGAAATCACGGTGACCCATGGGCCGGTATCGCGGCCTTATGTGGATATGACGGTTGAGGTCATGGATAAGTTCGGCGTCCCCGTTGTCCGGCAAGGCTATGAGCGCTTCAAAGTCAACGGCGGGCAGACCTACCGGGCCGGGGAATATGTGGTTGAGCGCGACGGATCTCAGGCCGGATATTTTTGGGCGGCAGCGGCCATTTGCGGCACACAAGTCAAAGTGACCGGGGTGACGGTCGATTCGCGCCAGGGTGACGTCGGATTTGCAAATCTATTGGCCGCCATGGGCTGTAATGTCACCGCCGAACCGGACGGCATCACGGTTGCCGGCCGTTCCCTGACGGCAATCGATGTGGATATGGGTGACACGCCGGATATGGTCCCGACATTGGCGGTGGTTGCCGCTTTTGCTGAAGGAACGTCTCTCATCAGAAACGTTTCGCATCTTAAAGCCAAAGAAAGCGACCGGCTGACCGCGGTAGTCAACGAACTTATAAAGTTGGGCATTGATGCGCGCTGCACGGACGATGAACTGATCGTAAACGGCGGACGGCCCCGCGGGGCTGAAATCGAAACCTACGGTGACCATCGCATCGCCATGAGTTTTGCCCTGGCCGGGCTGGTAACACCCGGGGTATTTATAAGAAATGAAAATTGCGTCGAAAAATCCTTCCCGGGGTTTTGGAAAGTCTTAAATGAGATGTATCGGTAGAGGTTTCGGGTTCAAGGGTTCAGAGGTTCAAAGGTTGAAGGGTTCAGAGATTCAAAGGTTCAGGGTTCAAGGTTGAGGGCAGAAGGTAGAAGGCGGAAGGTAGAGGGTGGAGGGATTAATCAGACGGCCAATATTTTAGGAAGGCAAAAGGCAATCCTTAGGACTGAGTAAAAGAAAAGTCGGGTAATAGAAGCAAAGACAAGCTCGGTTCTCAGCGCACGATACCGCTTCATATGACTGAGCGCCGCGACGCCACAAGTTTAGGCATCTTAGGGCAATTGGGTCATTTTCCGAATTAAGTTGCTAAAAGGAAACCCTGAACCGTGAACGTTGAACCTGTGAATCTTATATTTAAGAAAGGTAACCCTGAACCTTGAACCCTGAACCCAAAAACCTGAGGAACATTTTTTTAATTGGCTACCGCTGCACGGGGAAGTCCTCGGTGGGCCGATTTCTCGCTGCGAAGCTGGGGTGGCCGTTTATCGATACCGACGAGTTGCTTGTGTCTGACAACGGCAGCAGTATCAAAGAAATCGTGGAAAAACACGGCTGGGAAACCTTTCGCAGAATTGAGCACGTTGTGGTAAAAAAAGTCTGTGCCCTTGACGAGCGGGTGGTGGCGACCGGCGGTGGGATTGTCGTCGATCCATCTAATGTAGAATTGATGCGAAATAGCGGAAAAATCGTCTGGCTGAAGGCGCGGCCGGAGACTATCAAATCAAGAATGGCGCTTGATGAGGGAACCGAGGCCTTTCGTCCATCTCTGACAGCCAAAGATTCCTTTAGCGAAATAGAGCAAATCCTGCTTGAACGCAATCCAATGTACCGACAGGCCATGGACTTTTGTGTGAAGACCGATAATCGGGGGGTCGATGAGGTGTGCGATATAATTCTGCAGAAATTCTCATAATTTATTTTGTCTCCGCGCATTGGTAGAGGATTTCATTGACCGGAGGCTGGACCTTCAATGAGAAAAAGCGTAAACGAAAATATGGAGACAAAATAAGGAGATACAATAATGTCAAGCACATTTGGATCGGCATTCAGGGTAACCACGTTCGGTGAATCCCACGGCAAAGGGGTTGGCACGGTGGTCGACGGCTGTCCACCGGGCCTGGCGCTCAGCGAAGCGGATATTCAGCCGCAGCTTGATCGCCGTCGTCCCGGCCAAAGCCACCTGACAACCGACCGGGATGAAACCGACCGGGTTACCATCCTGTCCGGAGTTGAAAATGGCCGAACCCTGGGGACCCCGATCGCGTTGAGCGTGCCGAACAAAGATCAGAAACCGGGGGACTACGCTGCGATGCAATCCATCCCGCGCCCCTCACACGCAGACTACACCTACCAGATGAAGTACGGCATCAGGGCCTCCAGCGGCGGCGGCCGGTCCAGTGCCCGGGAAACCATCGGGCGGGTGACGGCGGGCGCAATCGCTGAGAAATTTCTCTTTGAGCAGTATGGAATTGAAATTGTGGCCTGGGTGCAGGCGGTCGGAACGGTTACGGCTAGCGGGATCGATGAAAACCGGACCACCCGCGTTGCGGTGGATACAAATTTGGTTCGCTGCCCGTCGCCGGCTGATGCCGAACAAATGGAATCCGCGATCAAAATGGCCAAAGAAGCCAAGGACTCCTTGGGTGGCATCATTACCGGAGTTTGCCGCAATGTACCGGCCGGACTGGGGGAACCCGTGTTTGACAAAATGGAAGCGAAGTTGGCCCAGGCCATGCTGTCCATACCGGCCACCAAAGGGTTTGAAATCGGTGCCGGATTTTCAGGGACCCGCCTGACCGGGTCGGTCCACAATGATCCTTTCTTTAAAAGAGAAGACCGTTTAGGCACCTTGACCAACAACAGCGGCGGCGTCCAGGGAGGGATTACCAATGGCGAACCCATTGTATTCCGGGTTGCGTTTAAACCGCCGGCCACCATCGGTCTAGCACAGAATACGGTTGATTTCGACGGCAAACCGACTACCCTGGAAGCCAAAGGACGCCATGATCCCTGCGTGGTGCCCCGGGCCGTGCCGATTGTCGAAAGCATGGCGGCCCTGGTGATAGCCGACCTGGCGCTGAGGCAGAGAAGAATGGAGTGATGAAGTCGGAAGTTGGAAGTCGGAATATACTGAAGTCGGAAGTCGGAATGCGGAAGTCGGAATGCGGAAGTCGGAAAATACCGAAGTCGGAAGTGGGAATATGGAAGTCGGAAGTTCAAATGCTGCCTTCGACGAGCTCGGCGCTTGATATACTCGAACGGCAGGCGAGTCAAAGTCGGGATATACCAAAGTCGAGAGATGATACCCTGGTTGGGCAAAAAGACTAGATTCGGCGTTATCTGTTAATCGCTATTCGAAAAAGATGAAAATCTGATTTAATATCTCCATTAACAGTGACAAATAAAAATCGATTCAAATCCCTTCAAACCAATAACAGATAACGAATAACGAACTACTATCATGATGATTTAAATACTCATTTTTGGGCATGGCTAAACTATGAAACTTTCAGACCGTGTTAATCAGATCGAGGAATCGGGAACGGTGCAGTTTACGCTGGTGTTGCAACAGATGCGGAAAGCGGGCAGGGAGGTTATCGATTTGGCGGTGGGGGAGCCGCCCTTTGCCACGCCGCCGGATGTGGTTGAGTCCACCAAACAAGCCCTGGATCAGGGACGGACTAAATATGGCCCCGTCGCTGGAATGCAGCAGTTGAAATTACAGCTGGCAAAGCAGTTTGAAGGCTATGACGAGAGCAACATCATCATATCCAATGGCTCGAAACAAGGTTTGTATTCGGCATTTCAGTCCATCCTCAATCCGGCGGATGAAGTCATCATTCCGCGTCCCTATTGGGTCAGCTTTCCGCAGCAGGTGCGGCTTGCCGAAGGGCGGCCGGTATTTGTGGATACACGCAGCCACCAGCTCGATATGGAGAGAATCGAGCAGGCGGTGTCGCCCAGGACGCGCGCCTTGCTGATTAACTCACCCAATAATCCCACGGGTGCCGTCTATCCCCTGCAGGACCTCGAAAAAATCGCCGCGCTGGCAATTGACCGCGACCTGTTCATCATCGCGGATGAGGCTTATAATTCCTATGTCTATGACGGACGCCAACCCGCCAGCTTGTTTGACTTTGAAGAAATTCGACCGCAGTTGATCGTCACCCGCAGCTTTTCCAAACGCTTTAATATGACCGGCTTCAGAATCGGCTATGCAGCGGGACCGGTGAGTATCATTGCGGCCCTGAATAAATTGCAAAGCCACCTGACCGGCAATGTCTGCACCTTCGCCCAGGAAGGTGCCCTGGCGGCGCTGGCCCTGGAAAGCGACGAGACCGGCCCATGGCAGCAGGACCTGGAGAAAAAGAGAAATTATGCCTACCGCAAAGTCAGCGACTTGTTTGACTGCATTAAACCCGGGGGGGCATTTTATCTTTTCCCCGATGTATCCCGTCATCTGGACAAGGAACTGACAAGCGTTGATCTGGCCCGACGGCTGTTGGAAGAGACCGGTGTGGCGGTAGTACCCGGCGAGGAATTCGGCCAGCCGGGGCACATTCGAATTTCATATGCCGTTTCGCAGGAAGATCTGGTAAACGGCTTAGATAAAATAGCAGAGGCACTATGATTGGAATCATCGGATTTGGTCGATTCGGAAAACTTGCAGCCCACTACCTGGCAAAAGACTTTGAAGTCTGCGTTCACACAAGATCTGATAAAACATCTGAAATCAGCCGGACCGGCGCGCGGCCGGCATCGTTGGAAGACGTTTGCCGTCAGGATATTGTTATACCGTGCGTACCCATTTCAATATTCAGGGGTTTTTTAAGCGATATCGCCCCGCTGGTAAAATCGGACGCGCTGATAGTCGATGTATGTTCGGTAAAAGAATACCCTATTCGGTGGATGAAAGAGATCCTGCCGGACTCGGTCTCGATCCTGGCAACCCACCCGATGTTTGGGCCGGACAGTGCCGCCGATTCGCTTGAAGGCTGCAAAATCTGTTTGTGCAAGGTTAAATTAGCCGAAAATCAATATCGCAAAATCAGGAAATACCTGCATTCCAAAGGGCTGGTCGTGGTCGAGGCAACGGCCAGGGAGCATGATGAGCAGATCGCCACCAGCCTGGCCCTGACGCATTTAATCGGCCGAACCTTATCCGAATCCGGTGCCTCCCCGCTTGATATCGATACGGAAGGATACAAACGACTGCTGCACATTTTGGAGGTCGTTGAGCGGGATACCTGGCAATTGTTCACCGACATGCATCACTATAATTCTTATGCCCGAAAAAAGCGTGTCGAATTTTTGGAAGTCATGCGCGATATTATTTCAAGACTGGAAAAGGATGATTTGGTTGATTAGTTGAATAGTTGATTGAGTTGAATCGGAAAGAATCATCCAACCCCATCATTCCAAATTCTCACTATTCCAGCATTTAGGTGTAATTTTGATCCTTCAGAATGTGGAAGTGGGAGGACACTAGCTATGTCAAACGATTCTCAACAGAAAAGAATCCTGGTCATTCACGGTCCCAACCTGAATATGCTTGGAAAACGTGAACCTCAAATCTACGGCCATCAGAGCCTGGAAGAGATTGATGACGATTTGCAGGCGCGGGGCGGAGAATTGGAGATCGAGGTGGAAACCTTTCAGTCCAATCAGGAAGGGGATATAGTTGAAAAGATTCAAAAGGCCATGGACGTCTTCGGTGGGATCATCATCAATCCTGCGGCTTACACCCATACCAGCGTCGCGATCCGGGATGCGCTGGCCATGCTCGATATACCGGTAATCGAGGTGCATCTTTCAAATATTCACAAACGCGAACCGTTCCGGCACCATTCAATGATCGCTGATATTGCCACTGCACGGATAGCCGGCTTTGGATCCCAAGGATATCTGCTGGGTTTGGAAGGATTGGCAAAGATGATTTAGATTCGGATTGCGGGAAAATGGTCGGGACGGCTGGATTTGAACCAGCGACCCCAGCGTCCCGAACGCTGTGCTCTACCAGACTGAGCCACGTCCCGACTGAACGGCCATTTGTATTCCTTTTGGACTAAAATGTCAATGAAAAAACGTGTCCGAAGTTGAATCAAATTTTGATGGGTCAGTTGTCCGTGGTCAGTTGTCCATTGGGAGTGGCGGTATCGGTTAAATGACACTTGCAGCGGTTTTCAACTTTCAACGGACAACAATCAACCCACAACGGACATAAGCGTCATAAAGCTCGTATACCGATATATTTGTGATCTGCCGGTTCCTTTCGTATCGCCAGCTAAACCCGCCTTGCATAAGACGCTTATTTAAACGGATTCCTCAAAACGATGGTCTGATCCCGATCCGGTCCCACGGAAATGATGGAGACCGGTGTCTCGGTCAGCGCTGCGATTCGCTCCAAATAACTTATGACGTTGGCCGGCAAATCCTCGAATTTTCGGATGCCGCTGATATCTTCCTGCCAACCCGGCAACGATTCATAAACCGGTTGGCAGCCTCCCAGGACCTTCAGGCTCGCCGGAAATTCCGTCAGTAATTCTCCCTGATACTCATATCCGGTGCAAATCTTGATTGATTCCAGTCCATCGAGCACGTCAAGCTTGGTGATGGCAAGACCGGTCAATCCGTTGAGACGGACGGCGTTATTCAATATAACGGTATCCAGCCAGCCGCAACGGCGCCGTCTGCCGGTAGTGGCGCCGAATTCGGCCCCTTTTTCTTGGATTTTGTCGCCGATTGCATCGAACAATTCGGACGGGAAAGGCCCCTGTCCAACCCTCGTGGTATAGGCCTTGACGATACCGAATACATCGTCAATCTGCTTCGGACCGACTCCTGAACCGCAGCAGGCATTGCCCGCCAGTGTGTTGGATGAGGTTACAAAAGGATAGGTCCCGTGATCGATGTCCAAATGGGTGCCCTGGGCGCCTTCAAACATGATCTGCTTTTTATTCTTGATAGCTGCGTTGATGGTCACGGAAATATTCGTTACGTGGGGTGCCAGCCGGCCGGCATAAACCAGGTACTGGTCGACAATTTGCTGCGGGTCCAGCGTGTCGGCCGACAAATAGTTTTGCAGGTAGAAATTTTTTTCGTCTAAAATCGTGTTCACTTTTTCGGCAAATACTTCCGGATCGAGCAGGTCTACAAAACGTATGCCCCGGCGGGTGGCCTTGTCTTCGTAAGCCGGCCCGATACCGCGACCGGTGGTCCCGATTTTTTGATCGCCTTTGAATTTTTCCCGCGCATGGTCAACCGCCTGGTGGTACGGCATGATCAGATGGGCTTTCTCGCATATTTCGAGCATACCGGGACCGACATCGATTCCCCGGCTGGACAAAGCATCGATTTCCTCCAGCAATACAGCCGGATCCACGACAACACCGTTTCCGATGATGCAGGTTTTTTTCTGCAGGATCCCCGAAGGAATCAGATGGGAGATAAATTGCTCTCCACCGACCACCATGGTATGTCCGGCATTGTTGCCGCCCTGGAAACGCACCACCACGTCAGCGGTTTCGGCCAGCAGATCAACTATTTTACCTTTACCCTCGTCCCCCCATTGGGTTCCGACAATGACTACGTTAGCCACATTTTTCTCCTTTGAAAAGAGTCATAATCTTTTCGCTCGGAAAAACGCCTGCATCAACTCGCGGCATTCCTCCTCACGCACACCGTTGACGATTTCCACCCGGTGGTTTAAACGCAAATCCTCAGCAAAGTTGTATAATGAACCGGCGGCGCCCCATTTGGGGTCCGCGGCACCGAAGACAACTTGCCTTACCCTGGCATGGACCAGGGCTCCCATGCACATTATGCATGGTTCAATAGTCACCACAAGAGATGCTTTTAACAGCCTGTAATTGTTTAATTTAGTTGCCGCTTCGCGCAGTGCCAAAATTTCGGCATGGGCTGTTGGGTCAACCCGGACGATGGTCTGGTTGTGAGCAGCCGCCAATATTTCGCCATTATCGGCAACGAGTACTGCACCTATCGGAACTTCACCGATTTGTCCAGCTTTTTTCGCTTCCTCTACCGCAAGTTCCATGAAATAACTGTGATTATTCATTATTGTATATCCGGAAAATAGTAACAAATCGATTGACAATGCCGTTACTTTAGCTTATGTTCCTGCTAATTTTCAAATAAATTTTCATGCGCCAGTAGCTCAGCCCGGATAGAGCGCCGGACTACGAATCCGTAGGCCGCAGGTTCAAATCCTGCCTGGCGCACCATCAACTAATATGAAAGTCGGGATAAATCGCCAAACCCCGGCTTTTTTTATTTTCAGAAACCATCAGACTTAAAAACTGATCGGCATTATGAGCGTTAGCGAAATCCCGTCGTTTTTTAGACATGATTCAAATCTTGTTCTTGCTCCCGGTATAATGGCTCTTGCTTCTTGAGTTAATAAATTAAAGAGCAAAACCGGATCACCATGATCCTAAACGGGTTTAAGCAAAATGCTCAGGCCCTTTGTAAAAGTTCACAGGTTCTAGGTTCACCGTTCTGGGTTACCTTAGTTTATAGGCATTTACAGATTTAATGGCGCAGTTTCCTGCGACCGAGCTCCGACGGACTCGACTGTCTCTGAATATATTGAGTTTACGTCAGGGCTTGTCTTCAATGATTTCAATGGGGCCCGAACCCTAACCTTTGAACCTTGAACCCTGAACCTCTGAACGGTCTAGGCCCTTTTATCAACAGCCTTGCAGTGTACCAAACAACATTGACTCCTCGCTTTTTTCGCAAAATCATAAATACCTGACGGGAGCTTGTAGTCATTTCAAGGCCTGAATCACTCGCATATCTTCCTTGGAAGTGGTCTAACCAACTAGATTATTTCATTCTTTTGTCCTTATTGCTTGACAAAAATACTACTTTAAAGTAATTTATCTATATAGTACTTTCTTTAATTCATATTTTAAAGAAAACGGCTAGGGTTTATCAGATTAATTTTGGTAGTATTCGTGGCATTAAACCATAACTAGATTTACAAAAAATTTTTGAGGAGGATCAGAAGAATGGCTATTTTAAAGAAAGATCTAACTGCATTGAGCAAGGATTTTAAAGCTCTTGAGAAGAAGATGGAAAAATTGCTGAAGGCTTTTGAAACAAGTGCCAAGCCTAAAAAAGCCTCAAAACCCAAAGCTGCCAAAAAGACGGCCGCCAAAAAAACAACAGCCAAAAAGGCCGTGGCCAAAAAAGCAGTCAAAAAAGCCCCGGCCCAAAAAGCAGCCGCCAAAAAAGCGCCGGTGAAAAAAAAGGCCGTCCAGGTAACCGCAACGGATCAAATTCTTAAAATCATCAAGAGATCCAAAAAAGGCGTTGATGTACCAACCCTGAAAAAAAAGACCGGCTTTAACGATAAGAAAGTACGCAACATCGTTTTCAGGGCTGCCAAAGAGGGCAGAATCAAAAAATCCGGCAGAGGCGTTTATGCCGTTGCCTAACGCTGTCCCGCAGTTGGCGGTATTTTAGTGCCGGTGCCCAACGAGTATTGATGGGATTTCGAGCGGCGTTAAACGACCATGCAATATAGGCGATTGATTATATTTTTTCTGCTTTGGATTTATCCGGCTGCAGTTGCTGCAGCCGGCGGGGTCGTGGAAATCAGCAAAGAACCCGACGGTAGAATCAAACTCGAGGCCCGCGAGTCAACCATAGGAAGTATTGTCACTAAATTCTATGAAGACTACGCCATAGAAATAAAGGGTCTGGCGGATAGAGCTCAAGAGAAAATATCTTTTTCCTACATTGCCGAATCATTGGAGGATTTGTTAAAAGGCCTGTTGCGAAATATCGGGGTTAAGAACTACGCCTTTGAGTTTGCCGATGCGACTCTCAAGCGCCTGGTCGTGATTCCGACAACGGCCAACAACATCGTCTCTTTGCCCACGCAGTCGCACGCCCCTAGTAATTTGAAGGAGTTGGTGAGCATTGCGCAGGTGCAGAGCATTGTCGATGCTTCACAGGCCGAAACGGCGGGCCTGCAGGAAGGTGATATAATCCTTGAATATGACGGCGTATCCATCAGTAGCGCCCAGCAGCTGGTAAATGAGGTAGAGAAAAAAGCACATCTCGCTCAGATTGAATTGGTGATTGTGCGACAAAAAATCGCGACCCGCATGATCCTTAACGGAGGATTTATCGGGGTGAGGATTCTGACTAAAAAAATTCCGCGAGCTGAATTTAATACCTTCCAGTAGAAAAGCTGAATCGAAATTTGGCAGGCGGTCGAAAATTATAAAGCGGAGTGGGCTTTGGAGTTTCCACTCCGCTTTTTATTATCAAGTGGAAGCGGACGAAACCACCTGTAAGACCGTTGACCCTGAACGGTCTCTTCACAAAGCCGGGGCAGGCCTCTGAGGAGACAAGCCAACATTTTATACTTCCAGTTTGCCGGCATTGAGAATAGGATCTGCCGGGCAAGGCGAATAACCTTGAGTTCGGCGATTACCTCACGGATCAGATCGTGGCTGTACCGGGTTAAGATATCTTGCGGTCGGCTGAAAGATTTCATCACGGCCCCGGCAGCTAAAACGGCGCTTTTGTGCGCATAGTAAATTCCTTCTCCCAGCAATGGATCTGCCAGCCCGCAAGCATCCCCCAGCAATAGCACTTTATTATACCCGGGTTGGGAAAGATAGTTGCCATAGGGCAGGGCATGGCTTCTTATGGCAGGAAGGTCCTGCTGAGAGATGTTAAAGCGCTCAAGGAATGAGGCAAATCCGGTTTTCAGGTGCTTGCCTCCCCTGTGGCTAAGGCCGACGACGCCGAGATTTCGATATCGATCTCCCGGGAAACTCCAGGCATACCCCCAGGGAATATGGCCGAAATAAATCGCCGGGCAATGCGGCAACCCTGCAAATCGCCGATTTGGAACTTGAACTTCCAGGGTGGCCGCCAGGCCCGATTTCCAATTCGGCTCGATGAAACTTTTGATGGACAGCCAACGCCTTGTTCGGCTCAGGGCACCGTCGGCCCCGAATATGACTTCTCCGATGTAATGTTGTCCCTTGGCAGTTGTAATCTGATTTCGTATGGGATCCAAGGCGATCACTGAGTCGGCGGCTTTGAATTCTGCCCCTGCCGCCCGGGCCATGTTCAACCAATATAAATCGTAATCTTTACGACGAACGAAATGAAAGGGATAATTTAATTGTCCATTCACGCAGGCGCCGGTGCTGTTGCCGACTTTAAAAGAACAACTTTGAAAGTTGATCAACTGGCGGGATTTCAGCATATCGAGCGGCATAGAAAAAACTTCTTCCAGCAGCTGGATGCTTTTAAACGTGAGAAGACCGCCGCAAAGTTTGTCGCGAGGAAACGCTGATTTGTCTACTATAAGTACTTTAAATCCATTAGCAGCCAAGATATAGGCAGCTGTCGAACCAGCCGGTCCTGCGCCGATTATGACGACGTCGTAAGTGTTTTTGGGGCGGGCTCCGCCAGACTGGGTAATCATGGTCTCAAATAACTAACAACAGTATTTTGGTGGTGTCAAGTTCGCTTTGGGGACTTGACAGCCCGACGATTAAAAAATATGTTAAACGCTTCGACACAACCTATCGACCGGCAATGAAAAATTAGAGGCGCAATGAATCCTTATCACCAAGAACAGATTGATGCCTTGACCATGGTCAGGCATCTTTTGAATAAACTGACGGAAAACGAGCGAAATAAACTCAGCGCTTCGCTGACGGATTATCTCATGTTTCGTCAAGACGTCGATAGGTTTTTAAGTCGTTATTTCAATGAGATATGCACCGACACCTGCTATCAGAGTCGAACCAGTGCCTGCTGCTCGCGTGAAGGCATCATCACTTTTTTCGCCGACTTCGTGGCCAACCTGTGGGTAGCGGAGCACGCTGAATTCGAAAAACTGATGCGGGTTCTCGAAAAACCGAATGGCGGATATAAATGCGTCTATCTGTCCGAAACAGGCTGCCTGTGGCATCTGAAACCCATTGTTTGCCAGATGTTTCTTTGCGACCGGTCGAAAAAGCAGGTGTTTGATCAAGATTCAGCACGCCTGAGCGAATGGAAGTTGCTGGAAGCCAGAAGGAAACGCTTCACCTGGCCGGATCGACCCGTGCTATTTGACGACCTCGAGTCCTATTTTTTGAAGGCCGGCTGCCGGTCGCCACTAATGTACCTGCACAATAGCCCCGGGCTTCTGCGGATCAAAAAAAAGGCCGGCCTTGTTTAACATATGTTCATTTAACCAGCTTTTTGGCCTATCGACAGCATCGCCCTTAATTTGAAGCGCCCTCGCCATTAAATTTCACCGATACCAACGTTTCCCTCTCATCTGCCAACGCTTCCACCGGAAATCAATTATCTAATTCTTGCAATAAATCATTATTCATATTCATAAATAATTTTTTTAAATATTTAGCGATTAAATAAATTCATCAATATTGATTTACTATTTTTGTTATATATTTTTTATTTAATAAAAAAATATTCTTGCAATAAAGAAATAAATATTATATTGATATTGTTATGGGCACGAAAAAGACTTTTTCCACCAGAGTTGATGCAGACCGTCTGAAAGCACTAAAACACCTGGCGGTTGATGAGGACAAATCGATTGGCACTATCCTGGAAGAGGCCATTGAAGATATCATAAAAAAATATGAAAAAAAGAAACAGAAAGGGTAGCCGCGCCGGCCAGGATCGATTGGTTTTTGCTTAACTCAAGTGCTCGAAACGATTAACCGTGATAACGTGTTTCAACATCGCCTTTAACCCTAAAGAAAGATAGAGACATGCATGTTACGAACAAGAGCAGGCGTTTAAGGGAAGATTATGACGGCATTCACGATGTCAGCACCCACCATGTCGGTGGCCTTACTGTCGAGTGTGTTTGTCCGAAATGCGGTACGGCACATAGAATGAAAATGCTGTGGAGCGGCCGTGGAAAGCCAAAAAAATTTTGTCCGCCCTGCAAAAGCGTGGTTTCCAGTCTGGAAACCATCGATTTTTACTCCATTTCAGCGGATATTCATCGAGGCATCCCAAAAGCGGTATGATTTAGATTTGGGATTTTGGAATTTGGATTTTAGATTTAAGGTCCGCCTCGCCTCGACTAAACTCGTTACAGGCCGGCGAATCAATTAAATATAAAATGATAGAGCAAAGCGATTCAACCAATCCGCAATCCGAAATTGCTCCTGAAAGCTGAATACGGAATTAGAGCCGGTCAATAAGCACTGGCCTGTTTGATGTGATCGATTTCACATTAGGCCGAGGCTCTATATTCCGGCTTGAAGGCTCTGAACAAGGAAGCATCCATGATCGCCTCATAACCGATCAAACGTGCCACGATGGCACCCTCGGCATCGAGGACCGTAAAATCGCCCCGCATTCTGCGGGATGTCACATCCTTTATTTCCAGCACCACTGTCACGCCATCTGCCGGAAACTGTTCACCATACTGACGATATGAGGAACCGTAGCTTGGCAGCGACACGGCCCCCTTTTCTTCAAAACACCATACTGTGGCCATCTGAAAGGCGCAGTCAAGGACGAGCGGATCGGCAATCCATTGATTTCTCAACGGACTCGACACCCATTCAGCAGGAGCCGGGGCCGCTGCAATGTGGGCCACCATTCCCCTGGCGGTGCAGCTGACAATTTTACGAATTCCATGCAATTGCAGACCGTGGAACAGAATTTGATCGTACACGTCTTTTATTTTTTTGTTGTAGGCCTTGGCAACCATGGTTTTGGGGAAACGGTAGTCAGGGGCCTCGGCCAGACTGTCGCTTAAAACGGCCCTGGCTGTGGCATGAATCATATCGCTGCCCGATGGGTTACCATCCCGCAACTCAACCGCCACTTCATAATGGTCGCCAAGTTTTTGAAGCTTGCCGGTCAGCAGTCGAATGTGCTTATGATCATGCTCCATCCGAATGCCTTTCATAACTCGTATGTCATCCAAACCGTGCAGCAGCAGCCCGGGATTTTCATGCAGCGCACCATGGGCAAGCCATTCAGTCATCAAGGCCAGCGGCACTACCGGTTTACCGTCAATGATATGAGACTGCAAGATCGGATAGTGTTCGAGATCGATTTGCCTCTCAAAGGAGAGGGCCAGTTGTTGTTTTTTCGCCGCGGGTGCCGGCTTAACCAGTTCGGGCCGTTTGGGTACACGGCGGCTGGGAAGATCGGCTTTGGTGAGTTCGGCCCCGATGACGATTTCAACCGAGCTGTCATCGGAGGCCGTCATTTCATCCAGCATGCATTCAGCCCCGTAGGCGACGGGAATCAGGTGGATCCCATTGCGCTCGAATTCACGCTTTAAAGGCGCAGTCACCATGCCACCGTCCCAGGGTCCCCAGTTGATGGAGACAACGCGGCAGTCGTTCCGATTTCCAGACTCGTTTTGGGCCATTTTGTTGAGTACCTCGTTGGCGACGGCATAGTCCACCTGGCCCTTGTTGCCCAGCCGGGCGGCAATCGATGAAAACAAGACCAGGTATTTCAAAGATTCCCGGCTGGTTGCCTGAAGCAGATTATTCAGTCCCATGACCTTGGTGTCATAGACCCGGTCGAATTGTTCGGCGGTTTTATCCGTGATGAGGCGGTCTTGCAATACTCCGGCACCATGAATGATACCGGTGATCGGCCCGAGCTCCTCACGGATACGATCCACTATGGCTGCGACCTTATCATACTTGCGAACGTCAACCGAATAATATTCGACCCTGGATGCCACCGATCTCAATTGCTTTAGATTGCTCGTAATTTCACGATTGGCCATGTAGTTGTGGTAAACTTTATCGACGGCGGCTGGTGTTGGAGACTTGTCGCTGAATTCATTCTCCAACAGCGCCTTTTTGATGTCCAATTCGTCCTCCAAGGCAGCCAGCCACGCCGGCTCGACGAAGGGCTCCGGCGATCGCCCCAGCAATACCAGCTGGGTGCCGGTTCGCCCGGCCAACGCCAGGGCAGCTTCGGCGGTAACGCCTCTGGCACCGCCGCTGACGACCACCACGTCTTTCCGATCGAGATTTAATGATCCGGCCGTCCGAGTTGCAGGTTTCAACACCAGCGCATTGCGGTGTTCCGAATCAAGACCGATTTCGATCGGGCCCGGTGATAGGACTTCTTTGACGATTGCCGCTGCAACGGCCGGTTTGTCCGACCAGTCCGGCGCAATGTCGATTGCATGGCAGCAAACATTGTCCCATTCGAGGGCGGCGGTTTTGACCAACCCCGCCAGTCCCCCCTGAATTGGATGCGGCAGCGGTTTGCCCTTCAGGCCGAAGGCGCCGTCAAGGCGGGTAACGGTCGCGAATATCGCACCGGCACCTCCGTCGGCCGAGGCGATGAGGTCCGGTGCCAGAAATTTGGCCAAAGCAAAGGCATCCTTAATATCCTGATGCATTTGACCGGATTCGGGATCCTGCACAATAATTAAACCGGCAGCCGCCGGCAGGCGATTTTTATACTTCAGGATGTCGAGCGAGATTCTAACCGTCTTGATATTTCGCTTGGCCAGTTCTTCGGCGATTTCTTCGGACAAGCCGGTATGATCTTCGGTCACAAAAACTTTTTTGGTGCTTGGAACGGCGATGGTATTTTCGGCGAGGGGGGGCGCCGCTGCGACAGTTACCGCATGGCGAGGTATCATGACCGTATCCGAATCATCGATCGACGGTTCAGGAATCGGCGCAGTTGCGGTTTGACCGGCGGCAACCACCGACAATGTTGTTGCCTGGTCGGCCCGGGGTGCTTCCGGGGCCGCATCCGCGGCTACCGGAGCGGCGAGATATTCAGCAATTTGTCCCAGCGATTTCAAACTGCCGATCATATCCGGCGCAATTGCCGGTAGATCAGGCATTTTTTCTTCAAGGGTTGAAAGAATTTCCACCCGCTTTATAGAATCGATACCCAATTCGGCTTCGATGTCCATGTCCAAGCCCAGCATCTCCACCGGATAGCCCGTCAGCCCGCTGACAACTTCCAACAGCTTGGCGGTGACCGCTGCCTGACGATTCGTGGCCGGGTCGGCCGGCGCAGCTGACGATGGCGCAAGGCTTTCCATCGCAAGGGCCTCGGATTGATTGGCAACTGAATTTTCAGTTTTTCCGCTGCTCATGAATTCGACGATTTGACCCAGGGTTTTCAAAGACCCCATCATGTCCGGTGACACGGTGGGCAAATCCGGCATTCTCTCTTCGAGATTCGATAAAATTTCCACGCGCTTGATGGAGTCGATACCCAGTTCGGCTTCGATGTCCATATCCATACCCAGCATTTCTACCGGATAGCCCGTGAGCTGGCTGACGACTTCCAGCATGGTTGCCTTAATATCATCCGCATGGGGATCCGCCGATTCAGCGCTTACCGCCGTCTTCGCCTGGGGTGTGGTTTGAACCATTTCGGGACGCGGCTGACTGTCTGATAGGCCATCAGTGGACTGGTTCATAAATTCGACAATCTGTCCCAGTGTCTTCAGGCTGCCCATGGTTTCGGGCGAAACCGTCGGCAGATCCGGGATGGTCTCTTCCAGGTTCGATAATATTTCGACCCGCTTGATGGAATCAATACCCAAATCGGCCTCGATATCCATGTCCAAACCGATCATTTCTAAGGGATAACCGGTCAGGCGGCTGACGATGTCCAGCATGGTTGCCTCGATGTCCGGCCGCACGGCGGGATTCGGCTGATCGGATTCAATGCGGGATTCCCGGATATCTTTATCTTCACCATATCCGTTGGCAGACGCATGGGGTATGCTCAAATCCGATGCCGCGGGTGCGGTGGTATCGATTACCCGGGCAGATTCTATCCTCGATGGATGGGCAGCGGCGGGCTCGACCCGGGCGGGTTCCTTTACACGCTCGACAGGCGGCAGCACCGGTGGGGCCGGCAATCCGTACTCGGGCGCAGCCACCGTCGGATTGGATCCGGATTGAATTCCAATGGCACCTTCCGTCAGGCGTTGGGTGCTTTTCATCATCTCCTGCAGGGCCCGATTGGCTTCGGTTTGCGTTTCTAAAAATTTCTGATGGGCCGCGGCAGTCTCGGATTGCAGGCGCTGCATGGATTTTAAACCCTCTGCAACCACCCGATACGCATCGCGGATAGATTCCGACTGTGTGTTGGTTTCTTTTTTCATGTCGTGGATCGGTCGATTGGCAATCGTTGGTGCTGTAATTGAATTCGTCTGATTATTAAAAAGTAATGGTGCAATTGGATCCCGTCTTGTGACATCTGTCAACTGACTTCTGCCCTCTGACATCTGCTCTCTGACTTCTGACATTTGTTCTCTGACGTCTGACATCTGTCCTCTGTCCTCTGACATCTGTCCTCTGTCCTCTGACATCTGTCCTCTGTCCTCTGACATCTGTCCTCTGTCCTCTGACATCTGTCCTCTGACATCTGACATCTGTCCTCTGACATCTGACATCTGCTCTCTGACTTCTGACATCCGTCCTCTGTCCTCTGACATTTGTCCTCTGACATCTGCCCTCTGTCCTCTGTCCCCTGCTTTTTGACTCTGGTAATTCGAGCCTTTCAGCAGTACCTTCATGCGGGATTGGCGGGCCGACGCAATCGGATTCTCCCATTTGTTGAGGGCCACCGGATAGCCCTGTGCGGCGAGGCGGCTCAGCAGTCGGGCCAAATCCGCCACACCAAAGGCTGCACCCGCTGAAGCATCCAATGCGGCAGCCTTGAATTGTCGATACTGCAGGGTTTTTGAAATAAGTCCGGTTAGGACCGATTTGGGTCCGATTTCTACAAATGTCCGAAAGCCGGATTGGTAAAGGTTTTCAACCTCAGAGACAAAATCCACCGGATGAATTAATTGCTCACCCAGCAATGCGCGGACCTGGTCAGGATCACTCGGATAAGCTTGGGTGGTGATGTTTGAGAAGACCTCAATTGCCGTCGGGTGGATCGAGACCTGTTTGAGCGCATCCCCGAATGGTTGAACCGCGCTTTGCAACTGTTCGCTGTGAAATGCCGCCGAGACCGGCAGACGCACAGCCTTGATTTTTCGGGCCTTGCAAGTTTTTTCGATTTCCAGAATGTCTGCTGTAGGGCCGGATAACACGCCTTGGACCGGGCTGTTGCGGTTGGCCAAAACAACATTTCCGCCCCATTCGGCAGCCAGGGCTTCGATGTCGGCCAGGGGCGCTTGAATAGCCAACATTGAACCCTGGGGTTGACTCCCATCGCCGCCCGCGGCGGCCATCAGACGGCCCCGGGTGGTGGACAAGTCCAGCAAATCGGACTCATCAATCCAGCCGGCCGCGCACAAGGCCGTTAATTCCCCGAAACTGTGGCCGCAGGTTGCAGCAGGTTCGATTCCGAAATCCTGCAACAATTTGAACATCGCCAGGCTGATCGCTCCGATGGCCGGCTGGGCATTTTCCGTATTTCTGAGTCTCGATTCCTGTCGCGTACGTTCATGGGGGCTTTGCTGAATCGGGGGATAGATCAATTCACTGAGGCGGGTTCGGCCTTTGAATTGTTTATCGGCATCCTCCAGACAATGCATGGCCCGGGGAAATGTGCAGGCAATATCCCGTCCCATATGAAGGTACTGACTTCCCTGACCCGGGAAAACGAAAGCCAATTTGCCGGGTTTTTGGGGTCCCCCAAGGAAGATATTGGGTATCTTGAAGGCATCGGGATCGAATCCGGATTCCAGTGCCTCCAATGCCTGTTCGAAAAGCTCTGCAATTGCGGCCGGCTTGTCACAGACCATAAGCAAGCGGTACGGATGGTCTGGCGAGAAATTGCGGCGGGAGTCAGCGGCCGCTAGACTTAATTTGGTTTCCGACCCGCCGTCTTCGAGGGATTGTTTGAATTGTCCGAGGTCCTGGATCAGTTTATCCGGCTGGGTGGCCGAAAAGGCAATTATTTCCGTACTTCCGTCCCATGAAGGTTCCGATTTGCGTCGCTGGTACTCTTCGAGCACGACGTGAAAATTGCTGCCGCCGAAACCGAAGGCACTGATGCCGGCCCGGCGAGGATCGCCATTATTGGAAAACCAGGGACGCGTGGCCGTGTTCAGGTAGAAGTGACTGTTGTCAATATCTAAATCCGGATCCGGCGTTTCAGCTTTTAATGTCGGCGGCAGCACTTTGTGATACAGGCTCAAAGCGGCTTTAATCATCCCTGCCGCGCCGGCTGAAGCTTTGGTGTGTCCGATCATTGATTTGACGGAGCCCAGCGCGCATTTGTTCCCGTTGGCACCGAGTTCTTCAAAGACCTGATTCAGCGCTGAAAACTCAACTTTGTCACCGACCCGGGTGCCGGTTCCATGGGCTTCTATCAATTGAACGGTGGCCGGACTGACGCCGGCATTCCGGTAGGCGGCCCGCAGGGCCCGGGCCTGTCCCTCGCTTCTGGGGGAATATATGCTTTGGGATTTTCCATCGCTGGAAGACCCCATGCCTTTAATGACGGCATAAATTCGATCGCCGTCTTTTTCGGCTTCCGGGAGTCGTTTCAGCACCAGCATGCCGATGCCTTCACCCAGCACAGTGCCGTCGGCATCCTTGGAAAAGGGCCTCGCATCTCCGGTGGCAGACAGCGTGTGGGTTTTGGAAAAGCACATGTGCATAAAGATGTCGTTCAGCGTGTCCACCCCGCCGGTTACGACCATATCACTGCGTCCGGACTCCAATTCAAGCAAAGCCAGGTGCACGGCGCTCATGGAACTGGCGCAGGCAGCGTCCACAACACAATTGGTGCCCCGCAAATCCAATCGATTGCATATTCTGCCGGCGACGACGTTGCCCAGCAAGCCGGGAAAGGAATTTTCTTGCCACGGAACATAAGCGTCGGAAATTTTCCGGATGACTTCTTCGGTCTTCTCGGCAGGAATGGCAGATTCTTCAAGGGCTTTGCGCCATTTGGGATGGCCGAGCCTTGAACTTAGGGGGATAACCAGCTCCTGGGTTCCCGTAACGCCCAATATCACGGAGGTACGGTCGCGGTTGAAATCCCGGTCGCCATGGTAGCCGCAGTCATCAAGGGCCATTTTGGCCGCCAGCAAGCCCAACAGCTGGGATGTATCGGTGGCCTCCAAGGAGTTAGGAGGAATGCCGAATTCGGTGGGGTCAAAATCCACCGGGGCCAGGAATCCGCCCCGGGTGCAATAGACATGATCCGGGCGTTTCGGATCACTATCATAATATTCCTTCGGCGACCAATGGGATTCCGGAACTTCGGTGATGGCATCTTTGCCGTGAAACAGCAACTGCCAGTAATTTTTAAGGCCAATCGAATTCGGGAACAGACATCCCATTCCAATGATGGCCACAGGATTACAATCAGGCATACTCAGCTTGTCCTTTAAATAATCTGCAACAGCTATTTATTCCATATATAATTTAAGGAGTTATCCAGGACTGTTGGTTGAAACAGTTTCGACCGGTATCTTTATTTGGATAAACCAAACGGAGAATTATCAACGTATCAATATAGTATTAAATACAAATATTATCAAGAGATTGATTTAAAATATTTAGTTGTTATGTTGATATATCAACTGAATAATAAATTGGGATAAAATTTTAACCCCAGGGCCTCAGATTAAAACCAATTTTGGAGTCTTCAGATGTTTGGCTGGCAATGCTGAAAATGCTGACGCTGGGACGGATCACTTAGGATGCATTATGATTAAATTTTACACCAACAAAGAACTTTCGCAAATATTCAACATTAACCTGGCAAAATGGAAACGCTGGTCACGTGAATTTTTGCCGCCCGATCCGTTGGGTGGTCTGCAATCCGGCTTTGCGCGACAATACAATCTCGATGAAGCTTTTTCCGTGTACCTCGGCGGGCAACTGGTGGGAAATTTGAAGCTTACGATTCCGGAGGCCCGAAAAATGCTGAACGATTTGCACCAGTGGTTGGTGGATCATGATTTTTATTTTGATTTTTCAGGCACTGCCGATCCCCGGAAAAAAACGGCTCATCAGGTTCAAAACTATCAGATTGCGATCATCAGTCCCCATAATTCGGCCGACAGGGATCTCAGGCTGAATTATCAAATAAAAGCCGTGGTAACATCTGATTCAGTTCGATATCAAGGCGCAACCATGCAGCGGGAATGTTTTATCGAAACGTCAATCAGCCCGCCTGATAATGAATCATCATTAATGAATGCCGCATGCTATCGGATGCTGAACATCAGCGCTTTGCGGCGAAAATTTTTAGGGTATTTCGATTCTGAATATTAATGAATTCGTGAAAAAGTCATATTCATCAATAAAATCAATCAAATCGTCTTGACGTCCTGGCGAGGAACATCTTTCGACGACCCACTTCAGACAGGCTCACCCAGCAACTCCAATATGCGCGGCAATTCCGTGGCCCGGAATTTAACAGCCTCCCGGTTCAGCGCGACGCCCTGGTGCTGCAGCCAGTTCACCCGGATTGCCACGGCCGCTCCGAACAGTAAATTCATGGCCACCGTGACGATTTGTCGGTTTTCAGTTTTTTCTAAAAATGTTCCCTTGGCCCATTGGTTAAATGCCCCCATGGCCGGACCACACCAGATCTGGTAGTCGATCTTGCGGGTCGGATCACCGCTATTGGCCCAATTTGAAGACCGGCCTAAATAAGAACGAAATACGAGGGCCATCTTGTGTCTCGGGTTCTGCTCGGCCAGCGTAATTTGCTGCGGATCGCGCTCAGCAAAAAACCGCTTGGTCTGTTCCCATTCCTGCGAGAAACTGCTTTTGAAAAAATCGCGCTGCAAAATTTCCCTCTGCTTGGCGGGAATCGTCTCATAGCTGTCGTACTGGCTGTAAAGTTCGTAAAGCTTGGCGGCGCGCAAAGGGAACATGGTGCCTCTTTTGAGAACCTGGACTTTGACCCCCATTTCAAACATATCGGCCGCCGGCGCCATGGTTACATCCGCCTGGTCGGCCTCAGCCAGCATCTGCCGGACTGTATCCGACGTGCCGGCCTCCCGGCAAGCCTGATTGATGGACCCGGTCAAGACATAGGCCGCACCCAATGCAAATGCTGCGGCCGTTGTTTCGGGCGTGGCAATACCGCCGGCCAAACCGATACGAACCGGATTCTGATAGTTATAGGCTGCTGCAATCTCGTCGCGCAGGGCCAGCATGGTCGGCAATAGTGTCAGCGCCGGCCGATTATCGGTGTGTCCGCCCGAGTCGGCCTCGGCCGTCAGGTCATCCGCCATTGGGATTTCAGCCGTCATTGCGGCCTGTTCCGGCGAGATCAGGCCTTGATCCACCAGCTGCCTTAAAAATTTTTCCGGTGCCGGCGCAAAAAATTTCCGTGCGACTTCGACCCGCGACACTTTGGCAATAATCTTGTTGGGGCAAACGACCCGTCCTTGTCCGTCACGGTGGATGCCGCTGACCCGATAGAGAACCAACGGCAGGGTGAGATCCAGGTAGGCCGAAGCACTAACCCGTTTAATGCCGTGGCGCAGGTAAAGATCGACCGTCGCCTGCTCGAGGGCGGGATCAGTCGGACTGTGAATCAGGTTAAAGCCGAAGGGACGGTCCGGCATGGTTTGTTTCAATCTGTTTATAGCGGATTCGATTTCAGCCGGCAGCAGGCCTGCTGCCCCAAAAAAGCCCATCATCCCGTTGCGCCCGGCTTCTTGAACCATTTCAACGGAAGTAATGCCGTTTGCCATGGCGCCGGCCACGTATGCATAGCGAAGCTTATGGGCAGCTTTAAATCCCGGATCTCCCAGCTCCTGTGGATGCAGAGGCGGCACGTACCCGATCAGCGGCAGAGCATCGGATCCCTCTGGCTGAGCATCTCCGATGGTAAGCGTGCCATTCTGGGCAAACGCCATATTCCCGTTAAAATCAACGAGAAATAGGGGGTGGTTCACCGCACGAATTGCGGTGCCCAAAGCCTGTCGGCTGGTATTGGGCAAATCCCCTGACGGCTGCCACCAGCCTGAAGGTCGGCCATTGGAATCAAGTCTTTGCACGATTTTACAATATTTCCTGATTTAAACTGATATTAAATGATTTTGTTGTGTGATTTCGGAATGATAAATAGCTCCTTTTAGTTGAAAAGATCAGCTGTGTCAAGGCTATTGATATGAAGGTTTCGGGCGTCGGATCTCCACATGAGAGATCAACTATAGGTCTTATAGGTCCAATAAGTCTTATAAGCAATAGGTCATATAGGTCTTACAGGACCTATAAAAAATAGGTCATATAAGTCCAATAAGATCCATAACTAGCAACTAACCCCGGGGATGAAATTTTTCATGCATGATCTTGAGCTGCTGCCGTGCGACGTGGGTGTAAATTTGAGTGGTTGCGATATCCACGTGTCCCAGCATGACCTGGACGGCTCGCAGATCTGCACCGCCTTCCAGCAGGTGGCTTGCAAATGAATGCCTGAGGCTGTGGGGAGTGACCTTCTGATGCAATTGGGCCAAAGCGGCATATTTACGCAGAAGTTTCCAGAAACCTTGGCGGGTGATGGGCTTTGCCGCCCGGGCGACGAAAAGATAAGCGCTGGCGCGGTTTTTTAAAAGGGATTTTCTGGATTTTTCAACGTAGGATTCAATCTTATCCTTGGCGTGCGTACCAATGGGTACCAGTCTTTCTTTTGAGCCTTTGCCGAGCACTCTAACAAACCCGGCTTCCAAATTAATGTCCTGGAGCTTCAAATTTACCAATTCGGAAACTCTCAGCCCGGCCGCGTACAGAAGTTCAAGCATGGCTCGGTCTCGCACACCACGGGGCTTGGCGGTATCCGGTGTCTCCAGCAATTGTGCAACCTCCTGCACCGAGAGTACGTCCGGCAGCTTCATACTGGTTTTGGGAAGATCAACCAATCTGGCAGGATCATGCTTGAGGATTTTTTCCTGAACCATAAATCGGTAAAATCCCCTTAGGGATACCAAATGCCGGGCCCTGGACCGGGGACCTAATCCGGCATTGCGCAGGGCGATCAAATGCTTGAGAATCAAAGGGGTGTCCGATTCGGCTATTCGCAAAATTTTATTTTGATGTAAAAAATTTTGATACCTGAGTAAATCCCGGCTGTAGGACTCCAGGGTGGTTGTGGCAAGCCCCTTTTCGATCAACAGATAATTCAGATATTGGTCGATTAATCGATCGATCGGAAGCGGTTTTGATGAAGACATGACTCAGGGATTCTTTTTGAAATCTATATGCTCTGTACCGAATTAGACTTTATTAAGACGATAGATAAAACCGCTGAAACTGTCAAGCACTGTATAGAAATGGTGTCTGGTGGGGATGGGATTAAAGATATTTAGCGTGGGACATCACTTTTTTATTGAGGGCTATTTTGTATTCCGGTTGAATAAATTCATGGGGCCCTTCATTAAAGGGCATATAAATCAAAGCAAAGCTGCGCGGATTTACATTTATTTCGGGCAGCTTTTGGCATAGCGTTTTGCGGGGTTTTATAAAGCTGGCAAGGGTGAGTTTCAGACTTTCAATTGCTTCTTCAACCGGCAGATTGGCGGGGCGAATTCTATGCTTGGGCAACTGGCGGTTTAACTCATTCTGGGGTTGCACCAGTGTGAATTGACTGGCCAGCCTTAAAAAAATGCGGGGACTCACCTTAAACGCCGGTATCCAAAATCTAAATGCAATATCCTGCCAGCCGTCTTGTGCAGCTTTCGGTAAATTGGCGATTTTGATCAAATCGGCATATGAATCGAGTTCGAGGCCGGATATATCTGCCCGGATTCGCCAGAAGGGCAGGTAAGTCGTCATTTCTGTCTGGCCGGCAATATGAGCGAAATTAAGTTTTTTCAATTTTTTCCCGACCGGATACCAGGCTGAATTGCAGTTTTTGCATCTTAGTACCAATGCATCCCGTTCGCCGTCTAGGTCCCAGCCGCAGTTAGGGCACAGGGTTGACACGAAACGGATGTGGCCGCGGGGATCAATGTCGGCAAATTCATCTAGATCGAAATCCCCGGACAACATGTTTGATACCGGTTTGTCGAGGATCGCATCGTATAGCTTGTTGTTAACATAATAGGGTGAATAAATCAGGCTCAAGGATTCACCGACATGAGCCTGGTGCACCAGCGGCCGGGGGATGGATTTGCCGTAACGTTCATCGAAATTGCCGAAAATATTTTCAGAATCCAGGGTTGGTTTTAGAAACCGACCTTCGGTATCGGGGGTCACAAATCGAATTTTCATGGCTTGACTGCGTACACCGACGGAAAACGGAAAAAGCGATGTCGCGACCGCCTGCTGACTGATGTCCACAAAACGTTCCCGGATACTTGTCGGCCCACAAAAAAAGAGCATCCCTTTAAACCGCCAATAGGGAAAATAGACAACCTCCTTGTTATCGGCAGCCGAATGCGGCAATACATATCGGAAATAGTCTTCGGTAATCAGATACGAATTGACCCGGCAGAATTCACAGCTAAACAGGCGGTCTGTCTCTTCCAATACGGCTGGCGCCCCACACTGGGGGCACTGATGTTCAATTAGAAAATTAATGCTACCTCCCTATAGCTTTTCTCCGCACTCGTTGCAGAACGAAGCATCACCAAGATTCTCGTTGCCGCAGGTCGGGCAGGATTTCGTTGCGGCCATTTCCTCAACCGACGTGCCGCAGCGGGAACAAAATTTGGCACTGGGGGTCAGATTTTTATTGCATTTGGTACACTGGTTATAGACGAGCTGCTGGTGGCCGCATTGCGGGCAGAACTTGGCATCCACCGCGATAGACTGATTGCAATCCGGACAGCTGGTTTCGGGCGATTGCGCTTTTTGCTGAGCTTGAGGCATCGACCCTGAAAAATACTGGGCAAACATGGCCGGCATCATCAACCCCATACCGGCGCCCATGCCCGAGCCCGCGCCGCCTTCGGCATCGGATGCTTTTTCCATAGCCATGGCAGCTTTCATTTGCATCAGTTTGTTCATGTCATCAAAAACGCCCATGCGGCTGCGATCGTCAATGGCCTGCTGGACCTCCGGCGGCGGCGTGATGGCGTTGATATAAAGATGGGTCAGGTTGATGCCGAAGTGACTGAAATCTTCATGCAAACGTTTGGCTAGACCCTCGGAGAGTTCATCGTACTGGGACGGCAGATTTAGAATAGAGTCGATAGTTTCTCCCATATAGTCGTTATATCTGGAAACGATGACCCGATTCAAATATTCCTCGATTTCGTCCGTCTTATACATGCCCTGGGTGCCGACCAGGCGATTGATAAACAATACCGGCTGGACCACTTGAAGATTGAACACCCCAAAGGCCCTCAAGCGGATCAGGCCTAGTTCCGAATCCTTGAAGGCCACCGGATCACGAGTACCCCACTTCAGATTGGTGAATATCTTCAAGTTAACGAAGTACATTTCGGCTCTAAGCGGGCTTTTCATACCCCAGGGTATACTGGCAATCTTGGTCAGCAGGGGTATATTGGCGGTTTTTAAGGTATGCCGTCCGGGACCGAAGGCACCGACCGCCTTGCCTTTATAGTAAAATACACCGGCCTGACTTTCACGGATGGTTAGCTGGGCGCCATATTTAATTTCACCGGATCCCTCCTCCGGCAAACGATGCACCAACTCCTGGCCGGTTTCATCAAACCATTCCAAATTTTCCAGGAAAAAAGCACTGTTCGGGTTCATATCATGGTTCTCCTTGTAAAATGTAATCTTCTGTTAGCTCTCAATCCGTGAAGGTCGCCGCCGGGCAATACGCGAAACCAGCATTCGAAGGGCCTCGCAGAGGGTCGGTCCGATCCCAACCTATAGGCTTTTATCGGCAATAGCCGGCGAAACTTAAGCGACCGGATCATGTTCAAAGACTTTCCGTCCGATGATCGCCGATTTTTTCAGGATCGGGGGCTGCGTTTAGGAGCGGCAGGGAAGGATCAACAGGTGGTTCAAGGAGAATGGAAACAATAATAAATAACTAATTTTGTTTGACATTATTGCGGTAATCGCCGATAATACATAGTTGGACGTATACATTTGAATCCCTTTAAAGAAGGAGGCATGGTGATGGCGCGTTTCGATGAAAAGCGGGAACATGAACGATTCGATCTCAACGCGTCTGTGGTATATGCCTTCCATGATTCGGACCAGTTTCATCAGGCCCGAATGTGCAATTACTGTAAGGGCGGCATGTGTTTTGTTTCCGACAATGCCCTGGAACCCGGATCGGATATATATGTCATGATGGAAAATTTTTCACCGGATGCAGTGGACGCCGAATTCTATGACGGATATCTGGCAGAGGTGCGCTGGTGCCAGAAATCCGTCCCGGAAAACGTCACGGATTTCATGGTGGGGGTTAAATACTACCAGACCATTATAAAGTAGGCCGGACTCATATAGTAGGATTGACTGCCAACCCATATTTTGGGAGAAGCTGAAAAGACATGGATGTGAAATATCGAAATCGTGGTCCCCTTAACCGTCTCTTTTTTCTTTGCGTAAAGCAGCCCGGAATATATTTTCTGATGATAGCCGGATTCCTGTTCGACTTTTTAATCCAAATGCCTTTCATCATGATCTGCAGCTTGGAAAATTTATTTCGCACTAGAACGGATTCAGAAATGAAATCGGATCTATGATCCAAATAAACGTAATCCGTATGATCCTTTAGATGTTTATTAATTTCAGAGTGTTGGAGTACTGGAGTGCTGGCGTAATGTCTGAAGGTTGGATGTCTTCTCTTGATATCCCAATACTCCAGTACTCCATTACTCCGGGTTCGGGACATTGAATAAGTTTCTGTAAACTTAGATTTACCTTTTTTGGGTTCCAGGTGCGAAAGAAATTATCATCATAACCCCCTTCAGTCTGCCAGAAGCCAAAAGAACAGCGGCAGACTCAAGGCCGCCAGAATGATTATCCCCGGTACGGAAATATAGGGTTTGTACCAGGGCTGTTTATTGATTTTTGCTTTCCTGACCTCCGCCAGAAACCAATTGCCGACGATCATGGCGGCCACCAGTACTGCAATATACTTGGCCAGCGTGATCACACCAAAGCCATTCATGGGCCAATTTCCTTAATACATCCACCTGATTCAAGCGTTTCCTGATTAAAAATCCAATTTTTTCCGCATTTGTCGCAGGCGGAAATAGCCATTGAAATTTTTAATATATGCTGTATAGTGAGGTCTTTAGAATTGAGGTATACAAATTAGGGTAAAACCGGTTTTTTTGAACACCTGAGTCAATTTACTGTCATTCTACTCTAATTTACCAAATCCAGCTACCTTGGGGGTGTCTGGTACGCCTGGCAGGATTCGAACCTGCGGCCTACGGATTAGAAGTCCGTTGCTCTATCCAGCTGAGCTACAGGCGCACGCAAACTGTTTTACTATCATATGGAGAAGCCGGTGTCCACCTTAAAAAGAATATCTGATGCCCGGCAAGATTCGACATCTTGACCTTATATTCAACACACTGCGGCATTGATAAATTGATTCCGGTCGCTTATCTGAACTGTAACTATGAAGAGAAAAATGGCCAAAAAAAAGATCGCTAAAAAAAAGACGGCGGCAAATGCGAAAGCCGCACCAAAGAAGACCAGCGGTGCCAAGACGACAGGGCAGACTGCCGATAAAGCCCTGATCAAGTTCGATCCGCTTCAACGTTACCTGACGGAAATCAGCAGTTACAAACTGTTGACGCGGGAGCAGGAAAAGGAGCTTGGTATTCGCGTGAGAGAGCAGGGGGACAAGGACGCCGCCTATCGGCTGGTGACATCCAATCTAAGGCTGGTCGTAAAGATAGCGCTGGAATTTCAGCGCGTATGGATGCAGAACCTGTTGGATCTCATCCAGGAAGGCAATATCGGTCTGATGCAGGCGGTTAAAAAATTCGATCCCTACAAAAATGTTAAATTTTCATACTATGCCTCATTCTGGATCAAGGCCTATATCTTAAAATTCATCATGGACAACTGGCGTCTGGTCAAAATCGGCACGACTCAGGGTCAACGCAAGCTGTTTTTCAAACTGAAAAAAGAAAAACAAAAGTTAATTGATATGGGCTTTGAGCCGAAGCCGAAACTGCTTTCGGAGCGGCTGGGCGTTTCGGAAAGAGAAATTGTCGATATGGATCAACGCCTTGATGGCTGGGACGTTTCTCTGGATGCTCCATTAAAAGAAGATTCCGATACCGAACGAATCGAGTTTTTGAGCACATCGACTGAATCCATCGAGGATCAGGTCTCGAAAAAAGAAATCGAAGTTCTGCTGCACAACAAAATTGCCGAATTCAGGAAGAAAATGTCGCCGCGCGAAATTGAGATTTTTGACTTGCGAATTTTTTCCGACAACCCGGTTACCTTGCAGGAAATCGGTGATCGCTACGGAATTTCACGCGAACGGGTGCGGCAGGTAGAAAAAAATATCATTAAAAAAATGAGAGAATTCTTCAAAAAGGAAATACCCGACTTTGCTTCCTATACAGAAGACGGCGCGGCTGAATAAAGCTTAATACGAGAACCAAATGTGGATAAATATCTTATGAAAATAAATTATATGCTGCGGTTATTTTCTATAATCGCGATATCTGTTGTTGTCGGATGCGCCGCCAACTCGAGGGATCGTGCGCCGGCAGCCCAAAAAAGAACCGTTGAACCGCCGGCATTTTATGCCCCGGAAAACCAGTATTACTACTTCACGGCAGCCCAGATCCAACGCAAAAAAGGAAATCTTGACAAAGCCATCCTTTTGCTGCGCAAGGCGCTAAATCTCGATCCGGACTCCCCCTACCTGCAGCGGGAGCTTGCCACCGTATATCTGCAGAATAAGGAGGGCGCCAAGGCCATCGAGGTTTTGGAAGCAGTGCTGCGCCGACATCCCGATGACATCAAAGCGCTCATTATTTATGGCGGAACCAAACAGGTGCGCAAAGAGAATAAAGACGCCATTGCCGCCTATGAGAAAATTCTCGCTCTGGATCCGAAGCAGGAAAGGGTCTACTCCCTGCTTGGGAATCTGTACGTTGAGGCCGGCAATTATGCCAGCGCCGAGGCCACTTTTAAACGACTGATTGAAACCTTCCCGTCCTCTTACGCCGGCCGTTATTATCTGGGTCGAATTTACGCCAAGCAAAAAAAGTTTAAAGCCGCCGAGCAGGAATTTAAAAGCGCCCTCGATTTGGTTCCCGAGCGTCCCGAACCCAGGTTCGAACTGATTAAATTGTACAAAGAACAGGGAAAAACAAACCAAATTATTCGACTCTATGAGGATATTATCCGCACCAATCCGAACAACATCAGAGCGGCGGTTGAACTCGGTCTTTACTATCAGCAGAAGGGAATGCAGGCTCAGTCCCAAAAGATCCTGAACCACCTGGGACTACGAAGCCAAAATGAATTTGAAGTCATTATCACCATCATCCAGCTTTACATCGACCCTAAAAAGTATAAAGACGCCCTGGTTGTCATCGACGGTATGCTGAAAGGCCTGCCGGATAGCCCGGATTTACATCATCTGGCAGGTATTGCCTATTACGGTCTCAAGAAATATAACCAGGCCATGGTGCACTTTAAGCGGGTAACACCACCGTCCAGATTTTTTCAGGACGCTGTCGTGCATGTTGCCTTTATTCTGCAGGATGACGGCAAACACGAAGAAGCCATCGGCTTCTTAACGGCAGCCATTGAAAAAGATCCGGAAAACCCTGATTTCAAATACTACCTCGGCACTTTTTATGAAGAGCTGGAGGATTACGAAAAAGCCGAAAATTACATTCGCGAAGCGATTGAGATAGAGCCCGACAATCCGCGCTATTATTTCCGCCTGGGTGTTGTCTACGACAAGCGCAATAAGAAACAAGCTTCCATGGATACCATGCGCAAAGTGATTGAACTCGATCCCAAGCATGCGAATGCCATGAATTACCTCGGCTATACCTATGCCGATCTGGGACAAAACCTGGACGAAGCCGAACGTTTGATCAAGGAAGCTCTGAAGTACAAACCGAATGATGGGTATATTACCGACAGTCTGGGATGGGTTTACTATAAAAAAGGACAGTTTGACAAAGCAATTAAATACCTGAAAAAGGCCGTTGAACTCGTTCCCAACGATCCCATCATGCTGGAGCACATGGGCGATGCCTATCTGAAGTTGAATGACAAGTCCAATGCCTTGAAATATTACCGGAAATCTTTAAAGGTAAAAGAAAAAGACAAAGAAGCGCTGGAAGAAAAAATCCGAAAATTGAAGCATGAGGGTTCCTGAAAAACGATTGAATATATTCGACTGTAAGTTGTCTCAATTAATGGTGGTAACGATCCTTTTCGGTTTTGTTGCGGGATGCAGCCGTATGACGACCGGTCTTGCGCGGGATGGACAGCCGCCGCCGAATGCCGCCGCACAAGCCGAAGCCCAGGCGCTGCTGGCCATCATCGGCAGCCGCAATGACGGTCTCAATGATTTTAAGGGCAGAGGAGCGATTAAAGTCTGGCAAGAAGGTAGGCTTAAACTGAAGGAAAAGGTATACTGGATCGGATCAGGCACCGACAAGGTCAGGGTCGTCCTCACGGTCGGCGGGCTTCCCGCGGTAAAAATAGCCAGCGACGGAAAGTGGTTTTATTACTATGAAGTCGCAGCTGGTGATCCCATATACAAAAAAATTAAGGCATCAAACGCCAACCTCAAGCGGATCCTTTCAATTTCAATTCATACCGACGACGTGCTGAGCCTGTTGGCCGGCCGGGTACCGATACGCGAACATCACAGCGTTTTATTGGAGCCGGCGGCAACCGGGCCGGGTTATGTTTTAATTCTTAAAAAGCGCTGGTGGGGCATTCGCCAAAAAATCTATCTCGACCCGAGCAAAGTTCATGTTGAGCAGGTGGAATTTTACAGCCGTTCCGGATCTCTGATCTATCGTGCCCGGTTTGATGCAATGCAACCGGTCAAAGAATATCTCGTACCGGCCAAACTGACCATCACCAATGGAAACGATGCGAATTTTGAACTCGACATCAAGGATTTTTGGGCGGATGTCGCGGTGACGCCTTCAATGTTTGTGTTGAATCCACCGAAATAATTTTTTTTTACACAAAAATTATAAGTGGTGTCGTTCGAGTTGTTACAACACCGTTAATGGCTGTGGGTTTGCAAAGTGAATGCTGCCATACAAAATTCCGGAATTCAACGGCTGAGGACGATCTCTGTTTTTGGCTTGACGGAATCCGCTATCGCTGGAAAGTTGGCCGAATTTGAGCCGATGTTTCCAGGGTTGAAGCTTGAAATCGAGTCTAATTTTGCTGAAAGCCGGGTCAGGCTGTTTGCCGGCCAATCCCAGCCAAACGAGTTGAAGGATTCAGCGACGGCGGCTGCTGATTGGATTTGCCGAAAACTGGGAGATCATGTCTTTTCTGATACCGGACGGACCATGCCGCAAGTGGTGGGAAACCTGCTGTCTGACAGACGGGCGACTCTGGCCGTGGCTGAAAGCTGCACCGGCGGCCTGATTGGCGATATGTTGACCGATGTGGCGGGAAGCTCCGACTATTTTTTATTGTCGGCCGTGACTTACGCTAACCAGGCTAAAATCAACGTTCTGGGGGTCAGCGCTCACACCCTTGAAAAACATGGCGCCGTGTCCGAGCAGACCGCCGTTGAGATGGCCCGAGGCGCCCAGCGTATCGTGAACGCCGCCTACGGTCTTGCCACCAGCGGAATCGCCGGACCGGGCGGCGGGACGGACGGCAAACCGGTGGGGACGGTATGTATCGGACTGGCCACGCCCGTGTCGGTCATCGGGCATCAATTCGATTTCAGCGGCCACGACCGCCGGACCAATAAGCAGATTTTCGCCTTAACGGCTTTGGATTTACTGCGTAAAGCACTGTTGAATCGACCATGACCTTTTTATTTATCCTCGGTGGCACCCTGCTGTTTTATCTTCTCTTTACCCTGTTTTCGACCTATATTGTGCAACAGTTCCCACGCCGCCCGGTGGTAGACCCACCGGATTGGGGCCATGTAACGGATACCCATATACCGACAGTTGAAGGGAAGATGCTGGAAGTATGGCGCATAGAGCCGGCCGGGTCGGCCCGCGGGACCGTCGTTTTTGCCCATGGCTGGGGACGCAACCGTGACCGCATGGTGGCGCGTGCCAGATTGTTCGGCCAGTGGGGGTTCGCGACAATTATCCACAGTGCCCGCGATCACGGAAAATCAAGTCCGCGTCGCTTTATGAATGCCGTCAAATTTGCCGAAGATATCGAAGCTGTGTTGGCATGGGTGAGGGAACCGGTAATTCTGTATGGGCATTCAGCCGGTGCGGCCGGCGCCATTATCGCTGCCAATCGAAACCCGGCCATCGTCAAGGTGTTGTTTCTCGAAGCCTGCTATGCGGATACCAAAGAAGCTTTGCTGAGCCTCTATCGCTGGGTCAATTCGTTTTTCGGTATGGTATGCGGGCCGATGATTCTGTGGTGGATGAATCTGTTTTACAAGAACAAATTGAAACTGGTCAGCCCGGCCCGCCTGGCGCCATTGATTAAAATGCCGGTAATGCTGATCCATGGCGAAAAGGATCGAAGGTTTCCATTGCAGTTTGCCCAAACCCTGCAACAGAAATTTGCTCCCGGGCAGGCCGAGCTATACGTCGCCAAAGGCGCCGGACACAGCGACTCCAGCACCACAGTCGGGTATCCGGCGGCGGTGCGGTCTTTTCTAGAAAAAAATGGGTTGAAACTGCATGCAGAGGCTGGGGAATCAGCTACTGACGGATTATACCAACATGGCTGACGGATGAGAACCATTAAAATAACAAGCACCAAATAACAAATTTGGTGCTTGCGATTTGGAATTTATTTGTCTAAAAATCCGACGGAGACGGCATAATTTATCGCAACCCGGCCCAAGGCTTTGTTAATTATAGCAAATCTATCGCTTTTAAAACCGGTCTCGGATCCACCAGATGGCGCGCGAACCAGCTTTTATGCTCTTTTCCCCCCAAAACCAGTGCCAGTGAGATAATTTCGGAGAAATGCAAAACGGGAATCTTTTGCTTTAGGGTCGAGCGCACCTCCAAATTCAAGTGGCACATGGCACAGGCGGTCACGACACAGTCTGCATCGGCATGAATAGCGCCCTGAATAATTTCATTGACGATGGGGGTTACAACCTCCGGCTTGGCGACGGTCAGGAAAGTCCCGCAACAACGTGATGAATAAGCCCACCGCACAGGGGTCGCTCCCAGCGAGGCCAGGATTTTTTCCATCAATCCATGATAATTTTTTTCGTCGCGCATGGCCGGTGGACGTGCCAGCATGCAGCCATAATAGGTGACGAATTTAAGCCCGCTTAACCGTTGGACGTGATCTTTGGCAAATCTCAATAGATTCAGGTTGTCCAAGATTTCGAAAAAATGTAAAATTTCAAGGCCGGCGTTAAACGGTTTGCCCCATTTGTCTTCATAGCGTCGGCGGGCGGCCGGATCTTCTTTTAGCCGCAGGTGGGCGTGCCGCAGCCGCAGAATGCAGCTGGGACAGGCAACGACCAGGGGTCGATCCGGTGGGGCCAAGGAAAGATTGCGGCTTGCCAGATCAAAAGCCAGGTCATTGTCGACGCTGTGCGCGGAAGAACTGCCGCAACAGTTCCAGTCATCCAACTCCACCAGATTAAACCCCAGATGGCGAAATAGAAATTTGAGAGATCGATTGTTCTCTTTGGCCGTCGTGGCCAATGAACAGCCCGGGTAGTAGCTGATGTCGGTCATAGCGGATTTGTGCATTGTCAAGATACCATACTAAAATGTCTGTTTGGGTTGAAAAAGCCCTTTGATGGTTCGCATATCCCGGCTGCGCGAAGGCAGCAATTCCAGTTTGCGCTTGGCGAACATTTTTAAGCCGATGGCAACATCTGAAAACCAATCTCGGCGCCGCATTTTGTACCGCAGCATAATTTCAAATTTATGGGTCCTGCCATAGCGTTCGATCGAGTTCAGCATCTCCCGGTGAAAATTTAATATATCCGGTTCCGCTATGGCAACCCCTTCTGCGACGGCGATTTCACGCAAGGCATCGTTGACTGCCGGTATATCGATTAAATTGGGGCATTGAATCGAGCAGGTGTTGCATCCCACGCATATCCAGATGCCGGAGCTTTCCAATGCTTCTTTCCGCATCCCTAATTGCACAAGGCGAATGACACGGTTGGGTGGATAATCCATGGCATTGACGAACGGACATCCACCCGCACAGCTCTGGCAATGCCAACACTGGTTGATATTCACACCCGAACGTCGCTCCACTTCTGCACATAGGCTGGAATCCCGGTTGCTGATGTCGATTAGCTTGTCAGTTGATAATTCTGCTGTAGGTTCCATAGTCGTTCCCTTTATCCGATCCGGTATCGGTTCCCCTTGACCTGAGTCAAAAAATCACGATTCCCACGAAATCGTGATATATAGATAGTTAATTTTGCCACTGATATATTATAAATCCTATCAAAATAGTAGGAAATAAGGGTCTACTACAAAGTAGGATAGAGGGTCAAGGATTTATTTGGCTGATCGAATTATTTTCCCATCCCGGAGTCCGGATTCAAACCACCGGCAGGCATCGCGGATAAACTGATTCTGATGATCTTCGTTACTCATTCGATGATCGCCATGGTGCTGAATGATCAGTTTTTTCGGTGCGGCTGCCAGCCGGTGGATTTCTTCGGCATGGGATACGGGAACGGTTTCATCCCGCTCACCGTGAATAACGAGAATGTTGCTCACCGCCGATAGGTTGGCAGAAATATCGAAATTTGTTTTTTGGGCATCCAGAAAGATGCCCGGGGTAGGGGTAGATGGGCGGTTCGACGTCCCGGGTCTTTTTTCTGCAACGTGGCTGCGCAAGGGGGCGGCAAACGTGACGACGGCGCTGATTTCAAGGCCGGGGGCGCTGCTCAGGCAGACCGTTCCGCCCATGCTGCTGCCGAATAAGCCAATGGCTTCGCCGATCTCATTTCTTTTGCCAAGCATCTCAACCGCGTTTTTCAAATCCGTGCAACGGGCCTCGAGTGAGGTCACTTCCTCAAACCGCCCCTGGCTGCTGCCGCATCCGCGATGATCGAAGCGAAAAAAGGCTATGCCAAGCGCATTGCAGGCCCGGGCCAGGGCGACCTGTTTGGGGGAGTTTCGGTTGGCGAATAAGCCATGAGATCCGACGACCACCGGCGGGGAAGCCGTCACCGGCAGGTGCAAAGTTCCCCTTAAAACCAACCCGTCCGATTTAAAACTTATATCGATAAGTTGCTCTTTTTTTAGCGGCATACATGATTCCTTGTTTGTTTTTTTGTCGATTTAGGATAAGTTAGGCGAAGCGTGACAAATGTTGAATGTCGATTGACGAATGTCGAATAAAGGAATTCTTTCTATTTTATTTTCTCAAAAGAGCAGAGCGAAACGATTCCACAATTCGTCATTCGACATTCGTCGTTCGTCATTTCATATGAGTATGTTACAAAAAATACCTGAAAGCAACTCCTGCAGCGGTGGTGGCCGGTGAAAATTAAAAAAGGTCTTCAAACAGAAGTCGACATCGAGGATATCGCTTACGGCGGCCGCGGCCTGGCTAAAATAAATGGAATGGCCGTTTTTGTGGATCAGGCCGTACCCGGCGATCGTGTGCTTATTCGCATTTACAAAAAAAAGAAAAGTTTTGCCGAAGCGCGGGTGGTGGACCTGATCGATCCGTCACCCTTTCGGGTGGAGGCACCCTGCCCATACAGCGGTTATTGCGGGGGCTGCAAGTGGCAGTTTTTAGACTACAGCCGGCAACTTGTTTACAAGCGCCAGCACGTCAAGGATTCCCTGGAACATATCGGGCTTGTCAAAAAGGTTGAGGTCCTTCCCACCAAACCATCAGAGGCCATTTTCGGCTATCGCAACAAAATGGAATTTTCCTGCGCCGACCGGCGCTGGCTCTTGCCCGCGGAACTGAACCGGCCGGAAATCGACCGGGATTTTGCGCTCGGTCTGCATGTGCCGGGCACGTTTCATAAAGTCATCGATACCCGGACCTGTCTGCTGCAACCGGATCTGGGAAATGAACTGTTAAATTACATCCGGGAGTTTATCCGCACATCCGGGTCACCGGTATATGGATTGCGCAGTCACGCGGGCTACTGGCGGTTTGTGGTATTGCGCCATTCGGTGGCCAATGATCAATGGATGGTCAATATTGTTACCGCCAACGAAGATCGCGACATATTGCATCCGCTGGCGCGAGGATTAACGAAAAATTTTCCCCAGGTGGCGGCAATTGTCAACAATATTACATCACGCAAAGCCGGGGTGGCGATTGGCGAAGTCGAGCACACCTTGGCCGGCTCGGATACGATTACAGACAAAATAGGTGGATTTGAATTTGAGATTTCGGCCAATTCTTTTTTCCAGACCAACAGCCGGGGGGCCGGCGTTCTTTTCGACACCGTCAGAGATTATGCCGGGCTCGGCGGCACGGAAACGGTTTTGGATCTCTACAGCGGGACCGGAACCATCCCCATCCTGCTCTCCGGTTTTAGCAAATCAGTGACCGGGGTTGAGATAATTGACAGCGCGGTGGCGGATGCTGAAAAAAATTGCCGCAAAAACGGCATTACCAATTGCAGTTTTATCAAGGGCGACATTCGCAAATGCCTGCCCCAATTGGATCAGAAGCCGGATTTGGTTATAATCGATCCCCCCCGGGCCGGCATGCATAAAGATGTGGTCAAGCAGGTTCTGCAGATGGGGGTCGATCGGATTGTCTACGTCTCCTGCAACCCGGCTACGATGGCCAGAGATATTGGAATGATGCAGGATGTTTATCGTCTGATTGAAGTGCAGCCGGTGGACATGTTTCCGCACACATATCACATCGAGGCGGTTGCCAAGCTGGAAAAAAAATGGCGGAAGTGCATGGGAATCGAACCCACCCGGGACGGTTCTAGCGCCCCACACCGGATTTGAAGTCCGGGAGCCGCACCAGCCAGCTGCGCACTTCCAGTTTCCATGTATCTCTGCGGTCGGTTGTTCGCAATCGAATCCGTATACCGATTTCGGTTGCGATGAGTCAAGATGGCATATAATATATTCGCTGTTTTTTTTGTCAATATTTTTATTAAATTGTGAAAGAAGGTTATGCTAGCCTATTTTGATTGTTTTGCGGGGATCAGCGGTGACATGACGCTGGGCGCTTTAACCGATCTGGGGGTGCCCCCGGATTGGCTAAAGGATCAGCTGAGTCGGCTGCCTTTGCGAGATTTCGATGTAACCGCAACATCGACCCATCGCAACGGCATCCATGCCAAATTGGTCAATGTGACGGCCCATGACGACCGCACAGCCAGAGATTATTCACAGATTCGGACATTGATTGAAAACAGCCCCCTGAACGAAAATGTCAAATCCACCAGTCTGCGAATCTTTCAAAAACTGGCCGAAACAGAAGCCCGAATCCACAACTGTTCCCTGGAGAAGGTGCATTTTCACGAAGTCGGGGGGATTGATGCAATTGTCGATATTGTCGGAACAGCGCTGGGCCTGGAATACCTGGCTGTCGATAAAATCATTGCATCACCGATACCGCTGGGCAACGGATTTGTTACCTGCAGTCACGGTAATCTTCCCGTGCCGGTTCCGGCCACCCTCGGAATTCTAAAGGGCATTCCCGTTTACGGCACAACCACCCCCCATGAATTGGTCACACCCACCGGGGCTTCCATCATTTCCGTTTCAGCCCAGGAATTTCGGGCAATACCGGATATGGTCGTCAAGGAAATCGGATACGGGGCAGGGCAGCGAGACTTGGCCGACAGGCCCAATTTATTGAGGATCATCCTGGGTGAAGAATCGCCGGTTGCGACCGACTCATCGGAGGAATTGCAAGAGGATCACATCGAAATTATCGAAACCAACATCGATGACATGAATCCGGAATTATATGGTCATTTAATGGGGCTGCTATTCGATGACGGCGCGTTGGATGTCAGTTGGATGCCGGTTTACATGAAAAAAAACCGTCCCGGCACCATACTCCAGGTGCTTTGCAAAAAAGACAGGCGTGATGCGCTGATTCAACGCATTTTATCTGAAACCACCACTTTGGGGGTTCGGTTTTATGAGTGCCGCCGGCGCCTGTTGTGGCGGGAACGGCTGGAAGTCGAGACATCCTACGGAAAAATAGCCGTGAAGCGAATCAAAGATCCCCGGGGAAATTTTCGGATCGTACCCGAGTATGACGTGTGTCGCGACATTGCCCGGGAGCGAAATCTTCCGTTACGGATTGTTTACGATACCGTGGCACTGGAAGCCGCGCAATGGAATGAAAATTGATTTTTAAATCAACGATCGACTCGTCAACCATTGAATTGAGCGGCATACCGATTTTGGCTTTCCTTGAGCTTGATCATAGACACGACCATGAAATTTAAAGATGCAGCGGTGGTGTTCCTGGCAACCGGTTTCTATGTTGGTAGAATTCCGTTTGCACCGGGCACATTCGGGACGCTCTGGGGCCTCCCGCTTTGTTTTTTCCTGGCCGAGATCAAACTTCCGCTGGCAGTCGCTTGCCTGGTGCTCTTGATCGCGTCGGCGATTTGGCTGGCACATGCCGCCGAAAAGCTCCTGAAGCAGAAAGATCCGGGCTGCATCGTTATCGATGAGATCGCCGGCATGGTTGTGACGATGGTCGGACTGCCCTTTAATTTGACTACGGCGTCAATCGGGTATATTATTTTCAGAATTCTGGATATTTTAAAGCCTTTTCCAATTAAGGCCCTGGAGAAACGGGTGAGAGGTGGTGCAGGAATTGTGCTCGACGATGTGGTGGCGGGAATATTCGCCAATTTGTTATTGAGACTAATTTTGAGCGTTTAAAGAAAGGTGCCGGATAATTTGAAAAAAGATAAATCAACTGAAGTCGATGAAATTCAATCCCGCAAAGGTCATTGGCGGGAAAATATTGAAGCCATCCTCGTCGCAATTCTAATCGCCCTGTTTATCCGGACATTTGTGGTTCAGGCCTTTAAGATACCGTCAGGTTCTATGAAACAAACCTTGCAGATCGGGGATCACATTCTGGTCAACAAGTTTCTCTACGGCATTAAAATTCCATACTGGCGTAAAACCATTATTCCCATTAAAACCCCTCAGCGGGGTGATATAATCGTGTTCAAATTTCCCAATGATCCCAAAAAGGACTTTATCAAACGGGTAATCGGAGTCGGCGGTGACCTTGTCGAATGCCGTGATAAACAGCTGTGGGTGAATCAGAAACGGCTGAACCACGACGTCGGCGTATTTACGGATCCTCACATTATTCCCGGCAACATTCGCCCGCGAGATAATTTCGGCCCCATCAAGGTGCCTGATCAATCCCTGTTTGTTATGGGAGACAACCGCGATGAAAGTTTTGACAGCCGATTTTGGGGATTTGTCGATTTGAAAGCGGTTAACGGCAAAGCGTTTATCATATACTGGTCCTGGGACAAACTCAATTTTGGTGTCCGTTGGAACCGATTGGGCCAGATTTTAAAATAATGGCACGATTGTTGTATGGTTAAACGACCCAGTTGGCGGAGTCTTCAGCCAGATAGTTCAATGGACCGATCAATGTGCCCTGGACTGGCGGATGGCTGGAATATTGACTAAGTGGGATTGAATGCGAGCCTGCCGAAATGGTCGCAGCTGATGAAGCCCGGAGATCGCTTCCAGCGTCAAACATCCAACATCCCGACCTCCGAAATATTGACGCTCGTGTTAGGATTGCCGACCCCGGTATATTTGATATCTTCTAACAGACTCTTCCAGCGATTTCTGCGAATTCTGTCGTAATTGCAACACCAATTGTCAGACAACCGATTGAATTAAATTTAGGAAAATTCACATGTCGCATATCCTGGTGGTAGATGACGAACTGAGCATGCGTGAGGTGCTCGAGTACATGCTGAACAAAGAGGGGTATCAGGTTACCTGTGCCGAAAACGGTGCCGGTGCCATCGAAATGCTGGAAAAACAGCACTTCGACCTTCTGCTTTGCGATATAAAGCTGGGTGATATGTCCGGTCTGGAGGTGCTGCGGGGCTCCAAAAAAACAAATCCGGAAACCGTGGTGATTCTGATATCAGCCTATGCCAGCACTGAAACCGCCGTTGAGGCCATGAATGTCGGTGCCTACGACTATGTTCCCAAACCATTTGATAAAGATGAGTTGCTGCAGACCATTTCCAAGGCCTTGGATCTAAAAACCATTGAACATGAAAAAGAAATGCTGGATGACCAGGTAAAAGAAAATCTGCATTTTGGATTGCTGGTCGGCAGCAGTCCTGCCATGCAGCATATTTATAAGCTCATTCAGCAGGTGGCCGATACGAAAACCAACGTCTTGATTACCGGCGAAAGCGGCACCGGCAAAGAGTTGATTGCCCAGGCCATTCACCAGGAGAGCGATCGCAGCGATCGACCGTTTGTCGTAATAAATTGCGGTGGGATTCCCGAGACCCTGATGGAAAGCGAACTCTTCGGCCACAAACGGGGATCTTTTACCGGGGCGACCCAGGACAAAAAGGGCTTGTTTGAACTTGCCCACAAAGGCACCATTTTTCTGGACGAAATCGGTGAAGTCAGTCTTCCGATCCAGGTCAAGCTGCTCAGAGCGGTACAGGAAAAAGTGTTTAAGCCGGTCGGCGGCAGCGACGATGTCACGGTGGATATCCGCATTATATCGGCCACCAATAAAAACCTGGAAAAAGAAGTTATCGCCGGCAATTTCAGGGAAGATCTATTTTACCGTTTGAACGTTATCGAAATCAAAGTGCCTCCGCTGCGGGAAAGAAAAACTGATCTGCGAACCCTGGCCCAACATTTTCTGGAAAAATACACCAAGGAAATGGGCAAGGAAATTACCAAATTTTCATCCTATGCCATCGACTTGTTGAATAAATATGATTTCCCCGGCAATATCCGGGAACTGGAAAATCTGCTTGAACGCAGTGTCGCCTTATCTTCCACCAATATCATTCTGCCCGACAGCCTGGCCCTCTCGGTGCATAAACGGCGTTGGATCGAGGGTTTCGAAGATCGCCGCTTCGACCTGGATGACGTCAGCCGGGGGGTCTCCCTGGATACCATTCTGGAAGAAATTGAGCGCCGGTATTTGAAAAAGGCCCTCGACTGCAGCAACGGCAGCAAAAATAAAGCCGCAAAACTGCTCGACATCAGTTTTCGTTCCCTGCGCTACCGGCTGGACAAATTGAATATCGAAAAGTAGGTCGTTTTTTTAACCTATTATATGGGTATTCCCAATTTTCCTTTCTTTAAAATACCAACTTGACAGTCTCAAAAAAGTAGAAAAACGACCTTTTTACAAGATTGTTTAGTATTTGGTGTTTTGTGTTTAGTGGTATAACATATTGATATAAAAAGTGAAGTTCCATACTAAAGGCGAAACACGAAACACCAAACACCAAACACATGATGATTTCGACTTTTTCGAACTCATCAGACTCCCATATTCCTAGCCCGAAATTCCCGCGGACGCCTTCCCCCATTATCCGGTAAAGTTTTTGAGGCAATCGCCGATATCAATGGTAGTCGTATCAGGCACCGGCTTTGCGGTAAATTCGCCTGGGTTGCAAGCACCAAAAAAGTTGGGTGCCAATTTTCGTCACCGGATGGACAATTTTTGTAACGCTCCACTTTTCGCCAATCTGCTTAGCGGCCTTAAAAAATTCAGACGAAAATTTAATTAATTAATTTCAATATGTTATAAAAATAATAATTAAAAATTACGATTTGGCATATCAATTGCAGAATCATCCAGTCAAACATAAATTCAAGTTCAAGCAAAATCATGCAACCATAAACAAGAACTGAAAAAGGAGGTGGGAAACGGAAACAGACGGATCAAGTGAAGAACACCAATTTTAATTATTAATCAACCAGGAAAATTAAACACAAATAAAATTAAACAGGGAGGTTTTAGCATGTTACAGAAACTTAGAAAAAATTCAGAAGGTTTTACGCTTATCGAACTCATGATCGTCATCGCAATTATCGGTATTCTGGCCGCCATCGCCATTCCGAACTTTATCTCCTACCGGAATAAAGCATTCTGCTCCTCGGCCGAATCAGACGCCCACGCGACTGCTGCTGCGATCGCTGACTGGTACGCGATTCCCAGCAATACCACCTTGGTCGCTTTCAATCAATTGGGAATCACCGCATCCGGTACGAATACAATCGTCGTTGGTGGAACCATTGACGCGATTACCATCACCGTTACCGATGGCAGCGGCAGATGCCCGGGCAACTATCAGACCTCACAGACACCGGATTGGAATGGTGCCAATGTATTTACCAAGTCCATGTAACCGGATAGGTCGATACGGTCTTTTAAGTTAGAAAAATTATGCAAAAAAGGGGGAACTATATTTCCCCCTTTTTTAGTAAAAATCCAGCCTGCACCTTGCCCCGTTATTAAGTTGAAAAATCGGTTAACTTGTCGTATTATTTAATATTTCATTAAAGACAAAAAATTGTGTCAGGTGAGCTGTGGAGCAGAGTATCCACTGATGACGGTCAACAATATACATAAGCCGGGACTTTTGGGCCACCGCCGGGATATCGTTATCGGTCTTTTTCTCGTTCTGACGATATTCGTCGTCTACTGGCAAACCCACAATCACGATTTTGTCAACTATGATGACGGTCTCTACGTCACCGCCAATCATCGCGTACAAGCAGGACTTAATCTGGAGAATACTCTCTGGGCATTTTCAAGTTTTAGCGCTTCCAACTGGCACCCGCTTACCTGGTTGTCACACATGCTTGATATTGAACTTTATGGGATGAATGCCGGGGCACATCACCAGACCAATATCATTTTCCACATAATGAATACGTTGCTGCTGTTCATTGTTTTCAGGCGCATGACCGGAAAGTCCATCCAAAGTGCGGTGGTCGCCGCTTTGTTTGCCCTCCATCCCCTGCACGTTGAGTCCGTCGCCTGGGTATCCGAACGCAAAGATGTGTTAAGCACATTTTTCTGGATGCTGACGTTGTACAGTTATGCATGGTATGTTGAACATCCGGCGGTTAAAAGATATGCCTGCGTCGTTTTATTTTTTATGCTGGGACTGATGACCAAACCGATGCTGGTGACCTTGCCGTTTGTGTTGCTGCTGCTGGATCTATGGCCGTTAAAGCGCTTCCAGCCGATGCATCTATGGGGTACTTCCGGCAGCCCGTCTCAACGGCGGGTTATAATTAAACTGATTGTTGAAAAGATACCCTTGTTTGTGCTCGTGGCAATATCGAGCATCGTAACGTTCCTGGCCCAACACATCGGCGGATCTGTCGCCCCCCTGGAAAAGTTATCTTTTGCTGACAGGCTGACCAATGCGTCCGTCTCCTACGTGCACTATATCGTTAAAATGATCTGGCCCGCGCGCCTGGCGGCATTTTATCCACGGCCGGATACGATACCCGTCTGGCAGGTGGCAGGATCCTGTTTGTTGCTGGCCGCTGTATTTTTACTGGCAGTTTGGTCGCTAAAGAAGCGTCCCTGGATTGCGGTGGGCTGGCTATGGTACGTCGGGACGCTGATACCGGTAATCGGACTAGTTCAGGTGGGATTGCAGGCCATGGCCGACCGCTACACTTATGTGCCGCTGATTGGCTTGTTTATAATTTGCGCCTGGGGTGCGGCTGAGATTTTTACCAAATGGCCGTCTAAACGGATAGCCGCTCCAATAGCGGCAGTCATCATTTTTGCGCCATTGATGATCTTGTCTTGGCTGCAAGTCGGTTATTGGGCAAATAGCACGACGCTTTTCAAGCATGCGCTCAACGTGACGACGAATAACTTCCTGGCACATAATGCACTCGCCAATGTGCTGGCCACGCAAGGCCGGTTTGATGGAGCTATTCTGCACTACTCGGCAGCGGCGCGGATCAGACCGGAATACGCGGATATCTATTATAACTGGGGAAATGCGCTGTCGGAAAAGAAAAATCACCCGGAAGCCATCAAACGTTTTCGCCAGGCGATTCAAATCAGGCCTGACTACGCCGAGGCCTACCTCTACCTGGGCCATGAATTGGCGCTGCAGGGTCAGCGGGACGAGGCGATCGAGTATATTCGAAAAGCGATTCAGATCAAACCTGACTATGCCGCGGCACACAACTATTTAGGGTACGAACTGGCACATCAAGATAAAAATACAGCGGCCATTGAGCATCTTGAAAAAGCGCTGCAAATCAGACCCGACTATGCCCGGGCCCACTATAACCTGGGTACCGTTTTCGTCAAACAGGACCGGTTTGACGACGCCATCAAGCATTTTGGCGAATCGATACGCCACAAGCCGGACTACGCCGAAGCCTATAACGATATCGCAATGATCCTGGCCCAGCAGGGCAAATTCGACAAAGCCATATTGCTTTTTCAAAAAGCATTGCAGCTGAAACCGGATTATACAACTGCAAGTATGAACCTTGCCAAAGTGATTCAGTCCTCCAAAGAATCAAATTAACGATACAAAAATGCCTATCGAAAAGAAAACCAATTTAATCGGCCCCTGGGGTGGGGCGGTTTATTTTCTTCTTGCGGGAATGATACTGGCCGTATACTGGCAGGTTCTCAATCATGACTTTGTCAGTTTTGATGACGGCAATTATGTCTTCAACAATATTCAGGTAAAGGCAGGATTGACCTATGAGAGCATCGCCTGGGCTTTTAGCTTCACGGATATTGCTTACTGGCACCCGCTGACCTGGCTTTCCCACATGCTGGACTGCGAGTTGTTCGGATTGAGGCCCGGAATGCATCATTTAACCAATCTGATCATTCATACGGCCAACAGCATTCTTTTGTTTATGGCCTGCAAACGGATGACCGGGGCAATGTGGCCCAGTGCCTGGGTGGCAGTGCTATTTGCCCTGCACCCTCTGAATGTAGAATCAGTTGCCTGGGTGGCGGAGCGCAAAAATGTCTTGAGTACCTTCTTTTGCTTTCTCACCCTGTTAGCCTATGTTCAATATACCCGGCGAAAAAGCCCGCTGAGGTACCTGCTGACGATGCTTGTATTTACACTTGGGCTTCTAAGCAAACCCATGCTGGTGACCTTGCCCTTTGGGCTTCTCTTGTTAGACTACTGGCCGCTCAAGCGATTGCAATTTCAAAAGGGGACAATTGACGCCGACCATCCGCAGGATGCAACCATGAATTCGGGTGGTCTGAAATCTTCAGCCGCGCGTTTGTTTCTGGAAAAAGTCCCGTTTATGCTGCTCTCGGCAGCATCCGTGGGACTTTCGATTTTATCGGCCAAACAACATGGAATTCTATCCTCAGCCGATGCCGTACCGATCGATCTCCGTATCGCCAATGCCCTGGTTTCATACATGGCTTATTTAGGAAAATTGATCTGGCCCCAAAATCTGGCCGTTTTCTATCCCTATCCCCAATCGATGCCGGGAGCTTTGGTTGCCGGCGCCATTTTGGCGCTGATCGGGATAACTTATCTGGTGATTCGGGCATCGAAGCGCCAGCCCTACTTGGCGGTTGGGTGGTTCTGGTACCTGGGAACCTTACTGCCCAGTATCGGATTGCTGCAGGCCGGCCTGTGGCCGGCCATGGCCGACCGCTGGACATACGTGCCGTTTATCGGTCTTTTTATCATCATTGCCTGGTGGGTTAAGGATCTGGTTGATCGATGGCACATTAAGAAAACTTATATTTCACTCGCAGCCGGTGCCGTCGTTTGCGTGCTGATGACCATCACCTGGTCCCAGTTGCAGCATTGGTCCGACAGCCTGGCCCTTTATCAGCGCGCGGTGGATGCGACTGCCGACAACCATGTCGCACACAGCAATTTAGGCGCAACCCTTTACCTGACGGGGGATGTTGACAAGGCAACATTGCACTTCATCGAAGCGTTGAGAATTAAACCGGATTACCATGAGCCGCATACCAACCTGCGGGTGGCACTGACAGCCAATGGGGGCCCTGACCAGGGGATCGAAAGATTGAAACAGTTAATCGCTATTTTTCCCCAAAATTCAGGGCTGTACTATAACCTTGGCGTCATGTACCGGGAACAGGGCGGGCTGGACAAAGCCATTGCGCAGTACGAAAAAGCCTTATCCTATCATTCCGATTTTCCCCAGGCGCTATTTGATTTGGCATTCATTTATTCCATCAGAGGGGATTATGAAAAGGCCCTTGAGTTTTATAGAAAGACCATTGCCGTTCAGCCCAATTTGTTCTGGGCCTATTATAATATCGGCGCGATTTTTGCAATTCAAAATCGGGTTGATGAATCAATCATTTGGCTGGACCTGGCCATTCAACATGGCTTTAGAAACTGGGAATTTCTGGTTAAAGATAAAAAGCTGCAAAATATCAGAATGACTCCCTATTACAAGGAGTTAATCCGGAGGATTTGAAGTATGCCGGATTATCCTTGGCCTGTTTTTGACTGATGAAAAAAAAATCCCCCGACATCGTGCCCCTGCCGTTTGGGGTATACTTTGCCTGCTTTGCAATTCTCGCTGCGGCAGGACTATTTGACTCCCTTTATCTTGCCGTATCCCACTACCGGGTATACACCGATGTGGCCTATCAGAGTTTTTGCGCCGTTTCAAAGGCGGTCAACTGTGATACCGTCTCCCAAAGCACTTATTCCATATTGCTGGGGATGCCGGTACCGGTGTGGGGCGTCATCGGCTACCTCTTTTTATTGCTGCTGCTCCCATTTGCCTTGAGCAAGGACGCCCGACATCAACGCATGTGGTCGATATATTTCTTTCTATCCCTGGGCTATAGCCTCTACAGTGTAATTCTGGCCGTAATTTCCACTTTTTATATCAGAAGCTACTGTCTGATGTGCGTGCTGAGCTACGGCATCAATTTTTCTCTGGTGTATTTCGCGTGGCTCATCAGAAAGCGATTTGATACGGCCGGGATAATTAAGGGGTTGAAACCCGATTTTACTTTTCTATGGCAACATCGAAAAAAAAGCATGCCGGTTTTCGCTCTGACCCTCGGTATCGGCTTCTTTCTTTTCATTGGTATTCCCACGTACTGGAGCTTTCCGGCCGGAAATCTTTCCCGGGATTTGCCCAGTGGGGTAACCCCCGAGGGCTATCCCTGGATTGGTGCCGCCACGCCGGAAATTGAAATTATGGAATTCACTGACTATAAGTGTTTTCAGTGCAAAAAAATGCATTTTTACCTGCGACAGCTGATTGAAAAATATCCGGATAAAATCAGGCTGGTTCATCGTCATTTTCCAATTGACGACCAGATCAATCCCCTAGTCAAAGAAGCATTTCATATCGGCTCAGGCACCCTGGCGCTATTCGCGACCTATGCCCAATTCGAAGCCAAGTTCTGGGAGGCCAATGATCTTATTTACAGCCTGGTCGGCAAGGAAGATGAAATCAATCTTAAAGAAGCGGCCAAAACTATCGGTCTGAACTACAAGGTATTTTCTCAGGCAATTAACGATCCCTACCTGCAATACAAGGTAAAACATGACATCGCCCGCGGCATCAAATTGGGCATCAACGGCACACCGGCTTACGTCATCCATGGTGAAGTCCATCAAGGTCAAATTCCAGCAGCGATCATCAATAGGAGCTTCAGGTGACTTGGATATGAAAGCCATGGATTGATCCGCATGGGGGGCTTTTGCAAAGTTCAGGATAGACATCTCGTGGCTAAGAACGGCGTTAGCGATTTATTTTTAATGCCAACAACACTTTCCAACAGGTAGATATGGTTAATCGCATGACAAAGGCATCAGGCGTGAATTTAGGCGATTCGGCCCGGAATCGTTATCGCGAAAAACGAATGGCGCACTGGGATCAGGTGTCCCGCCGACGGAAAGATCCGCACCGTCCAAGTGCACATTATCGCCATTTGCTGCAGCATTACTACCGCTTTCTGATCCCACGGGGTCTGAAAGTGCTTGAGCTTGGCTGCGGCCATGGCCATCTGTTGGCCAGCCTTGAGCCGTCTGTGGGGGTCGGCATCGATTTTTCAGAAGAAATGCTGCAGGCTGCAAAGATAAAGCATCCGGATTTGCATTTCTTTCAAGCGGATGTAAACGATCTTGAACTTGCCGAAAACTTCGACGTTATCATACTTTCCGATTTGGTCAATGACTTGTGGGATGTTCAGGGGGTATTGGAAAAAGTGCGCAATCTCTGTCATCCGGGGACACGGTTAGTTCTAAATTTCTACAATAACCTTTGGCGCATCCCACTTGCGGTGGTAAAGCTATTGGGTCTGGGCGCCGACGTGATGGAACAAAATTGGCTGTCGCCGGAAGATATGTATAACCTCCTGGAACTGGCGGGCTTTGAGGTCGTTCAGCACCGGCCGGTAGTTCTTCTGCCAATAGACCTCCCGATTTTGTCAAAACTATTCAATCGATATTTGGTGCATCTCCCCCCATTTAAGTGGTTGGCATTATCTCACATCGTCATCGCCCGACCCAACCCGGCCCGTGACAAAGTGGAATCAACTGCAGCCCCCTCGGTCTCAATCGTTGTTCCGGCACGGAATGAAGCCGGGAATATCAGCGATATCCTCAAACGACTGCCTGAGTTTGCCGGCCGGAGCGAGCTTATCTTTGTCGAAGGCCATTCAAACGACAATACCTACGAAACAATAGAAAAACTGATTGAAGAAACCGATCGCAACAATTGCCGGCTGTTCCGGCAGCCTGGTAAGGGGAAAGGGGATGCAGTTCGGCTGGGCTTTGAAAAAGCGGATGGTGACATCCTGATGATTCTTGATGCCGACATGACGGTACCGCCGGAGGACCTCTCCCGTTTTTACAATGCGATCGTCGGCGGCCGGGGCGAGTTTATCAACGGCGTCCGGCTGGTGTATCCCCTGGAAGACCAGGCCATGCGGTTTTTTAATATTATCGGCAACAAATTTTTTAGTCTGGCATTTACCTGGTTGCTGGGCCAGCCGATTAAAGACACACTTTGCGGAACGAAAGTGCTTTGGAAACGAGATTATAAAACCATCGCCGAAAATCGTGACTATTTCGGCAATTTCGACCCCTTTGGTGATTTTGACCTCTTATTTGGGGCTACCAAGCTGAACCATAAAATCGTTGAGATCCCGGTACGCTATCGCTCGCGCACCTACGGTGATACGAATATCGATCGTTGGCGTCACGGGTGGCTGCTGTTGAAGATGGTGATTTTTGCAGCCCGGCGCATCAAATTTATCTAAATCTTGTGTTGACAAAATCCTTGAAATCTATTTTGACTCATCCCCTGACTCGCGGTTTGGATCTTGACTCGCCGCAGATGACTATCAGGCGATCAGAAATTATTGAACAAAAAGCCTTTTTAAAGTGTTTTTATGAAAAATGCTACCTGCAAATTGCAGAGCGGCTGCCAACTTCCATCAAAGGACCTGTGCTGGAAATTGGCTCCGGTGCGGGATTTCTCAAGGAAACCATTGGCGGTTTAATCACCTCGGAGATCCTTCATATTCCAAACGTGGATGTCATATGCGATTGCCAAAGGCTGCCGTTTAAGCCGTCGGCGTTGCGTGCGATCGTTATGATGGACGTTTTTCATCATATACCGGACGTAAAATCGTTTTTATCAACCGCCGCCCGCTGCGTCAAACCGGGAGGGACCATCCTAATGATCGAGCCCTGGTTTACCCGGTGGTCGCAGTTTGTATACCGCTATCTGCATCACGAACCATTTGATCAATATGCCGCGGACTGGAATCTACCGTCAGCCGGCCCACTATCCCAGGCCAATTCCGCCCTGCCGTGGATGGTTTTCGATCGGGACCTCGAAAAGTTCGAACAACGATTTCCGGACTGGCAGCTCAAGACCATCGATTTGCATTCTCCTGTGAGCTACCTTTTATCCGGCGGAATTTCATACCGGATTTCCTTACCCGGCTCATTATTCAAAATCTGTAGCCGTTCAGAAGAACTCCTGAAACCCTGGTTTAATCATTGGGCTATGTTCGCTACCATCGCCTTGGTCCGTAGAAAAAATGCGGGTTAGAATCGAGGCCGGCGCATTGGCGGACCATGCAAAAACAAAAGGATTGGTTTTTCCAGGCCTATTGATTCTAGTGGCGGTATTGATCGCCTCAACGATTGTTCTGACATGGGTGCCTCCCGTCAGCCGGGATGCGCTGACCCATCACCTCACCGTACCCAAGCTGTACCTGCAGCGCGGCGGCCTATACGAGATACCCACCGTAGCCTATTCCTACTACCCCATGAACCTGGACTTGCTTTACATGGTCCCGCTTTATTTCGGCAATGACATGGCACCCAAATTGATACATTTCCTGTTTGCGTTGCTGACCGCCTGGCTGATATTTGGCTACCTGAAACGCCGGACCGATAGAAATTGGGCCATGGTCGGCGTCTTATTCTTTCTTTCTTTGCCGATTATCGTAAAGCTTTCCATCACAGTGTATGTGGACCTGGGGCTGCTCTATTTCTCGACTGCCTCCATTATGGGTTTGTTCAAATGGAACGCGGATCGCGAACGGCTAAAATTCTTGATTTTATCGGCTGTCTGCTGCGGACTGGCCCTGGGAACAAAATACAACGGGCTGATCGTATTGCTGATCTTAACGATATTGGTACCCATGATCTTCATACGCAATACCGGAGATCAGCCGAATCCGAAAAATCCGTCCGGCAAGGGCACTTGCAGCATGCGTCCAATCAAGGCATTGGGATTGGGAGTGCTATTTTTTTGGGTGGCACTGCTGACTTTCTCGCCCTGGATGATCAGAAACTATGCCTGGAAGGCCAATCCAGTTTATCCGCTATTTGACAATGTGTTTAATCCTTCAACGGCGAAATCTGCCAATGTGAATAACGCCAACCACGAGCTGGAGCCCGCTGCCAAACCGCAGCAGACATTGAAGAGGAAGCCGACCCGCTGGAGCCCTTTAAATTTGCGCAAAGTCCTCTACGGCGAATCGTGGTGGGAAATCGGGCTGCTCCCGGTCAGGATTTTTTTTCAGGGCGAAGACGACAACCCAAAGTACTTTGACGGCAAGCTTAACCCGTTTCTATTTTGTTTGCCGTTCTTTGCTTTTATGGGATTAAGAAGCAATACGCCAAATTTGATTACCGAAAAGATAGTATTACTGTTATTTTCTATTTTATTCCTACTGGTGGCATTCTCCCAGGCCAGTATCCGCATTCGCTATGTCGCACCGGTCATTGCGCCGCTGGTCATGCTGGCAGTTCTGGGGTTCCACGATTTGGCTGCCGTGTTGGCAAGCCGCTTGAAATCGCGGCACCGCTGGATTGCAGCAGTTTGTATCGCACTGCTGGCCGGTGGTTTATTCGCTTATAACGGTGTTTACATCCGCCGACAATTTAAACTTGTCAAACCCTTTAGCTATCTAAGCGGGGCAGTTAGCCGGGATGAATACATTACCGGATATCGTCCCGAATATGCAATTTATCAATACGCCAATCGCAATTTGCCGGCTGATGCCAAAATTCTGGGTCTTTTTCTGGGAAATCGTCGCTATTACAGCGAGCGGGAGGTGATATTCGGAGTAGAGTTATTCAAAGAAATAGTCTACCAGGCACACTCTGAAGATATGCTTCTATACCAACTGAACGAAAAAGGATTTACGCATATAGTAATCCGCTATGATCTTTTTAATCGATGGCACAACCGGCTATTCAATGACCATAAAGCAGAGATGCTGAAACGATTTTTTGTCGGACAACTCAGGCATCTATTATCAAAAAACGGTTACGGAATATTCGAACTCCAATTGAAAGTATCGAAACCGGGCTGAGGTTTTTATTGCTTTCCAGCCGCTGAAGCTAGTCAAGAACATCGATTCGGATTAAATGCTTCAAATTAGACGGCTGCTTTTTATTATGATATAATCACAACAAACCTATTAATTTCAGAGAATTTGAAATGTATAAACACCAAAAAATAGTCGTTGTCATGCCGGCCTACAATGCGGAAAGGACCCTGCGCATGACCTATGATGAAGTAATGGCTCAGGAGATTGTAGATCAGGTTATCGTCGTCGATGACAAGAGCAGTGACGAAACCGTATCTGTCGCCGCCAAGTTGCCGAACGTCATCGTATACTCCCACGACCGCAATCGCGGATATGGCGGCAATCAGAAAACGTGTTATAAACTAGCTCTGGAAATGGGCGGTGACATTATTATTATGGTTCACCCGGATTACCAGTACACGCCGAAGCTGATCCCGGCGATGGCATCTATGATCGGCAATGGCCTGTATCACTGTGTTCTCGGATCCAGAATTCTCGGCGGCTATGCCCTCAAAGGTGGTATGCCCCTGTGGAAGTATATTGCCAATCGGGGCTTGACTCTCATCGAAAATGGTTTGCTCAATGCAAAATTATCAGAATATCATACCGGCTACCGGGCCTTTTCAAGGCATCTATTGGAACAATTGCCTCTGGGTACCAATTCCGACGATTTTGTTTTTGACAATCAAATGCTGGCTCAGATCCTGTGGTACGGGTATACCATCGCTGAGGTCAGCTGTCCCACAAAGTACTTTGCGGAGGCCTCGTCAATCAATCTTCTCAAAAGTATTAAATATGGCTTCGGGTGCTTATGGACCGGCCTGACGTTTTATCTGGCCCGAACCGGGATTACCCGCTTGGAGCGATTTCCGGTCGGAGTTGAACATGGAGTCTAATGCCGGCAATCGATTCGCGAATTTTTTTAAAGAAGACAAATACGTCGTTCTGAAAAACTATCTCTACAATTATCTCCTGCGCAAACGGGCAATTGAAAAATGCCTGCTGCCGGAATCACCGACGTTGATTTTGGAAGTCGGCAGCGGGATCTCACCCGTCGTGACAAATTTCAGTCGCACGGTGTATTCGGATTTATCTTTTGAAGCCGTTGAGCTACTCAAACAGCAACAGCCGGCCGGGCATTATGTGGTGGCCGATGGCACGCGCTTGCCGTTTAAACGAAACCGGTTCTCACATATTATCTGCTCGGAAGTGCTGGAGCACGTAGCCGACGACCGGCAGGCGTTGAAGGAAATGGCCCGGACCCTCATACAATCCCACGGAACGCTGATTGTTACCGTTCCCCACCGTAAATGCTATTTTACCAACGATGACAAATTCGTCAGCCACTACCGGCGTTACGAACTTTCCGAAATTGAGGCTCGTTTGATATCAAGCGGTTTGAGGCCGGTTCACACCCAAAAAGTGTTGGGCCCACTGGAAAAAATCACCATGATCATGGTGGTGTTTCTATTTACCCGGATTCAAAAAATTAAGACCGGAAAAAGTTCAACTTCGAAGCGCCGGAATTTTCGGTACATGATCTTATTTGCCTACTTTTTCGAGTGGGCCAATATTTTTTTTAAAGGATATGCCTGGTTGGATGCCGTGATGATGCCGCGTTCCTTTTCTTCCGTAATTTTGGTTAAATCAATCTCTGCTGAAAAGATACGTTGACGCATCGTTGGGATCCTAGCCCTAGGTGAAACAAGGATAGTCGTTAATAGGGTTGTCGTGACGATCGGATCTGACGGTTTGCCGGTTTTCATTTACGCGTGGTTTCTCCTGACAAACACTTTATCCACTCTAAATAATAGAAATTGATCACAACAGTTAAAAATAATAGGACGCCGACCACTCGATCTCTATCCCATTTGATTAGCCTGGGTCTTGTCATCTTGGTGCTGATTACCTACTGGCATGTGAAAGACTTCGAATTCACGAACTTTGATGACAAAATATATGTTACTGATAATCGCAACGTAAGGTCAGGAATCAGTAAAGAGAATATTATTTGGGCGTTTAACTTTGACCATAAAAATAAAACCTATTGGCATCCCTTATCCTGGCTGTCTCACATGCTGGATGTACAGCTATACGGGCTGAATCCAGGACATCATCACATGACCAATGTAATATTTCACATCTTGAATGCCGTATTGCTGTTTTTGGTTTTACGTCGCATGACAGGTGCGATCTGGCGACCTGCTTTTGTAGCCGCATTGTTTGCGGTTCATCCCCTTAACGTAGAGTCAGTCGCCTGGATAGCGGAGCGCAAGAACCTGCTGAGTACCTTTTATTGTTTACTGACGCTGCTGGTCTACGCCTACTATAATGAAAAACCCAGGGCGGGTCGATATCTTGCAATGCTATTTTGTTTTGCACTGGGGTTGTTAGCCAAACCCATGATCGTAACCCTGCCGTTCGTTATGTTGTTGTTGGATTATTGGCCGCTGAATCGTGTCAATCTTCACCAGCCGGATCGCAGCCATTGGCGTATTGCATTGCACCTTGTTTTAGAAAAAATTCCATTATTTTTGTTGTCCGGGTTCTCCATCTACCTTGCCACGACCTCTTTGCAAGGGTCCGGCAATTATATATCGCTGCAGTCGGTACCCGTATCACTTCGGATCGGCAATGCAATCGTATCCTACTTAAAATATATCGGCAAAATGCTGTGGCCCCAAGATTTGGCAGTACTATATCCTTTCCCTGAAACAGTGCCGTTATATCAGAGTCTGGGTGCATTTCTACTGTTAGTTGGCATATCCATCTTGTTTTTTACAGCACACCGGAAGTACGCCTATCTGATGATCGGTTGGTTTTGGTTTCTGGGGACTCTGGTGCCGGTCCTCGGACTGGTTCAGGCAGGTATATGGCCGGCCCTGGCCGACCGCTGGGCCTATGTGCCCATGGTTGGACTGTTTATCATCATATCATGGGGACTTACGGATTTATCCAGGATATACTGCATAAGAAAAACCGGGCTAGTGATTGGCCTGTTGATTGCAGTTTGCACCCTATTTGCCGTATCGCGGAATCAAATCAGATATTGGGAAAACAGCGTGACTCTCTTTCAACGGGCCGTTGATGTTACGGAAAACAACTACATCGCCGAAAACAATCTGGGCCAAGCCTTGATGTTAAGTGGAAAAGCCGCCGCAGCCAATGCGCATTTTAACAGGTCTTTGAAAATCAATCCCAGATATCCCACGGCACATGTCAATGTGGGGTTGAGTTTCGTCCAACAAAATAAACCGGAGCAAGCCCTCCAGTCATATGCAAAAGCACTGGCCGAAGTACCGGATTATGCAGCGGCCTACAATTTTGCAGGAGAGGCACACTTTCTTCTTGGAAACATCGAGCAGGCCATTTCAAATTATCGACAGGCCATCGATATTGATTCGACCTATGCCGATGCCTACATCAATTTAGGAAACGCCTATTTTGATCTTGAAGAATATGAACCGGCATTGGCCGGCTATCAAAAAGCGATCAGCATTGATCCCACTTATGCGAAAGCATACAACAATCTGGGGAATTTCTGGTACCGCACCGGGCATTTCGAAAAAGCACTGCCGAATTATATAAAGGCGCTCGAGATTGATCCAATATTTGCCGAAGCCTACAATGGCGCCGGTGCGGCCTTGGTTCGAATGGGCGAGCCCCACAAAGCCGCCGTACTTTTTCGGGAAGCCGTAAAGATCGATAAAAACTATGTTGCTGCTCAAAACAACCTCAAAAATACGCTGGCCGCTCTGGCTAAAATCAAAAAATAACTCGATTCCCATATGGAAGTTCCAATCGCTTTTACCCCTTTGGTCGCAGGCAGACTGAGCCTATGTACGATACCTGGATATTTAAACGAGACAGCCTGGCAGCGGCCCAACAATTATTTAGTTGTAGATTGTCGCGATGAGTGATACGAAAGTTTCGATAATCATACCGGCGTATAATGAAACCGAATGTGTTGGTGATATCGTCTCCAAATTACGTTCCCTATACCCTCAGTATGAAGTTATTGTTATTGATGATGGCTCAACAGACAGCACGGTTGCCGAGGCCCAAAATGCCGGCGCAAATGTTTTCAGCCATCCGTATAACATCGGTAATGGTGCCGCCGTCAAAAGCGGCATCCGGGTTGCATCCGGTGACGTCCTGGTTTTTATGGATGCAGATGGACAGCACAATCCGGCAGACATCGCGAGACTGGTCGAGCATCTTCCGGAATTTGACATGGTCGTGGGAGCGCGCTCAATCAGGGACCAGGGTTCATTGAGCCGAGCGTTTGGCAATAAATTGTTAAACTGGTTTGCTTCCTATGTCGCCAAGTTTCGGATTAAGGATCTCACTTCGGGATTTCGGGCGATCAAAACGACCGCCGCCCGCAACTTTTTATATTTGCTGCCCAATACGTATTCATATCCGACAACGCTCACCCTGGGGGTCTTGCGCTCCGGCCTGAGCCTGAAATATTTGCCGGTTGAGACATCAAAACGAAAGGCCGGCAAAAGCCAGATCAGGCTCATGCATGACGGTGTTCGCTTTTTTATGATTATTACCAAAATCTGCACGCTTTTCTCGCCGATGCGGGTATTTCTGCCGGTCAGCTTGTTGATGTTTTGTCTGGGATTAATTCGATACGCCTACTCCTATATTACCCAGGGTCGTTTTACGAACATGAGCGTGCTGCTATTTGTTACTTCAGTCATTATTTTCATGATGAGCCTGATTTCAGAGCAGATCTGCCAGATGCGATTCGAGAGAAGAGGATTGGACCGGCCGATCCTGAAAAAGGCTATCGGGAGAAGGAGCAGCCACTGAAGTGAGCGCCCGAAACCACACTCAAACGACTGTCCTGGTGCCCGGCGGCGCCGGCTATATTGGCGCCCACGCCTGCAAAGCGCTGGCCCGGGCCGGATTTCTGCCGGTGGCCTATGACATCCTTGTGCACGGGCATCGTGCCGCGGTCAAATGGGGCCCCCTGGAAGAGGGCGATATCAGCGATCGCCGACGGCTGGAGTCCGTCATGCAGCAGTACAAGCCGGTGGCCGTCATGCATTTTGCCGCCTATGCTTACGTGGGCGAGTCCGTTGCCGACCCGGCCGCCTATTACCGCAATAATGCCGTGGGAAGCCTGTGCCTGTTGGAGGCCATGCGCAATTGTAATATCAATAAAATCATATTCTCCAGCACCTGTGCCACCTACGGCCTGCCCGAGCAGACCCCCATTGCCGAGTCCCATCCCCAAAGTCCCATTAATCCATATGGGCGCAGCAAGCTGATGATCGAATGGATATTGCAGGACTTTGCGGCCGCCTATGGAATTGAATTCGTATCCTTGCGGTATTTCAATGCCGCCGGCGCCGATCCCGATGCAGAAATCGGTGAAGATCATCATCCCGAAACGCACCTCATCCCCCTGGTGCTGGATGCCGCCCTGGGAAGAATCGACCGAATCAACGTCTTTGGCACCGACTACGACACGCCTGACGGAACTTGCATTCGGGATTATATACACGTAGCGGATCTGGCTGATGCGCATCTGCTGGCCTTGGAATATCTTCTGAACGGGCGAGGCTGCAATGTCTTCAACCTGGGCAATGGCCATGGATTTTCGGTCCGTCAGGTGATCGAAACTGCCGCTGAAGTTACCGGTTGCCCAATCCCATTTTTGGATTCAGATCGAAGACCCGGAGACCCGCCGATTTTGATCGGGGACTCCCAGAAGATTAGGCAGATACTGGGCTGGGAGCCGGTGCTGCATCAAATGCATACGATTATCGAAACCGCCTGGCAATGGCACCGGAAAAAAAACTGATCACGGAAAATACAGTTAAAAAAAAAATCCTTGTCCTCACGTCCACCTTCCCGCGCTGGCAGGACGACGTCGAACCGCCGTTTGTTTTTGAGTTATGCCGCAGTCTGAGCAAATCGTTTTCGGTGCATGTGTTGGCGCCGCATGCATACTCTGCCGCCGTCGATGACCAACTGGAGGGGGTTCGGATAACCCGCTATCGCTACTTTTTCCCTCGCTGGCAAAATCTGGCGTATCATGGCGGAATTCTGGCGAATTTAAATGAAAACCCTCTGCGTTATGCCCTGGTTCCGTGTTTTATGGTAGCACAGCTGGTTGTTCTTATTCGTTTGCTAAAACGCCACCGATTTGATTGCATACATGCCCACTGGATGATTCCCCAGGGTTTGGTCGCAATAATCGCCGGCCTATTGATAAAATCAGCCCCGCCTGTGGTTGTCACGTCTCACGGGGGCGATCTATTTGGCCTCAACGGTTATGTGTTCGACAGTCTGAAGCGTTTCGTGGTGCGACGGTCGGCCGGCGTAACCGTCGCCAGCCGGTCCATGAAGCAAACGCTGCATGCCATCATGCCGGGAGAAGGCCGTATCCGGGTGATCCCCATGGGTGTTGATTTGCAACACCGCTTCATTCCGCCGGATGGACGCCTGTCGACCGGCGTGGTGCTTTTTGTCGGACGACTCGTTGAAAAAAAGGGGCTTCAATACCTGATCGAAGCGATGCCATCCGTTTTAATCCGGCACCCACAATCCAGACTGCGGATTGTCGGTGCCGGCCAGGAAAAAGCACGCCTCAAAAAACGCATCACTGAACTGGGCCTTGAGAACCAGGTGGCGTTATGGGGGGCGGTTAACAACGCTGAGCTGCCTGAATTATATCAGAGCGCCGATGTGGTAGTTTTTCCGTCGATTGTTGACGACAGGGGCGACCGGGAGGGATTCGGATTGGTCCTGGTGGAGGCCTTGGGCTGTGAATGCGCGACCATTGTAACGGATTTGCCGGCCATGCGGGATGTAATTCAGCACGAAGCCTCAGCCCTGGTGGTTCCCCAGAAGGATGCCGGCCATCTGGCTGAAAAAATCAATCTCCTGCTTGATGACGATAATTTGCGCCGGGCCCTGGGCAAACAGGGCCGGCAACATGTCCTGGACCGATTTGACTGGCAAATTATTGCGGGTCGATATATTGAGCTTATCCACTCCGTCATGAATTAACGGCCATATAACCCATAAAAAGGCAAAACTAAGAATACGGGGGTTCTTATTTACAGCCTCGATCTTGGAGTGATGGAGTGCTGGGGTACAATATAAAGACATCCAATCTTCAGCCAATACTCCAATGCTCCGAAATCCGAAATCCGAAACAAATTCGAATCACATAAATTCCAATGACCAAAACATATTCCGATCCAGTGCTCAAACAACCTCTGGGTGCAAGGATCAATTTTAGGATCTGCCTTCATCGGATCATTTTGACCGTTTTGAACATTTGGACATTCGAATTTGATATTTGTTTCGGTTTTCGATTTTCGGGTTTCGAATTTTTGAGCTCCAACGGGCTATCACCGGACCGGTAGAATCTTATCCGGTCCGCCACCAGAAATGGTGGTTTAATGTCGGAATTATCCGGCCATGACTTCCTCAAACAAGGTTTGGTATTCATTTGCCATTCGATCGAGCGTAAACATTTTTTCTACTTTGGTCCGATTGTATTCGCCCATTTCTTTTCTCAATTTGGCGGAATCTGCCAAGAGGTTGATTTTTTCGGCAAAGGCTTTTACGTCTCCAACCGGGCAAAGATAGCCACCATGTCCGTCATCAATCAGTTCGGGAATAGAGGAGCAGGCGCTGGCGACGACGGGCAACCCGCAGGCCATGGCTTCAGCGACCGCCAGACCAAATCCCTCTCTCATGGTCGGCATCAACAAAATGTCCATTTCACCATACCTGGCCGGCATGTCGTCAAACGGGATTCGACCCACGGCGCGCAGCCGGTTTTCGGATGGTAGAATATTCCCTGTTCTGAGTCCGCTCGTGTAATAGACGGTGATATTCGGAGATAGAAGGCGTGCGATCGCCGGCAACCATTGCACCCCTTTGCGGCGGGTGAGGTTACCGGAAAAAAAAACCCGTAATTTCCTTTGCTTGGCTCCAGTGGCAGGCTGCGGCCGAAAAAGATCGACATCGATGCCGTTGTAAATAACCCTCACCGGTTGGTCGAAACCGAGATCCTGCCTGGCAAGGTCTGCCAGGAAATGGCTTACAGCCGTTATGCATCTGGCTTTACCGACGGCCAAACGGGTCCAAAGGCGCAGATCCGTTGAATAGTGTATCCGCTGCAGCATGGAGCTGCGCAATTTTATCCATTGGTCCAGCACGTAGTTGTGAAATGTAACAATCAATGGTATTTCTTTAGAATGATGAAATATAGCATAGTCTGGTGTAGAATGAATCATATCTGCCCGCCGACAGGGCACGACAAGGGGCAAAACAAAAGGCAGCATGGTCAAGTATGGATTGTAGCTGACGAGATGATAGCCGGAAATTTTTTTCGCAAGCTGGCTGTGGACGATATGAGCGCCGTTGCCATAGGCCATGGGACTGAGTATGCGGCTTTTTCGCATAACCTTTACTCTGGATTAATATCTTTCTTCAATGTAAATCGGCCGGTCTTATAAGGCATATAAAGCGTCCAAAACAATGATTGGGCAATTCTCCAGAACAAATGGCGTTCATTTGATTTTTGGATTAGAATTTCTTCTTGAAGTCGCTTAACCAAATGCTGCCTGATGCTGCTCAGACCGGTGCCGCCCACAAACGCAATCGGCATATCTAAATACTTTATCGAACAGCCTGCCAGCATGGCTCGATAGAAAAAGTCGTAGTCCATCGCAATAGAATAATGTTCATTAAAATTTCCCACCCGGTTAAATAAACGCCGATGGACGAAGACTCCCTGGTGGCGGAAGATATTGCGAAAGCGATGCCACGCTTTGAAGCGTAATGGCTTGCTATAAAGCTTACCATGGGCAGGATGATTGAAGATTACCGGCAGACTGTATATATCATAATGCTCATCTTTAACCGTCTCATGGATCCGACCCAGAACATCACCATCGACAAAATAATCATCAGTCCCTAAAACATAAATATACTCTCCTTTTGCCAGTTTAAGACCTTTATTCAGGGCCTCGGAGATGCCATTGTCGGGTTCTGAAAGCCACGTCAAATTATATAATTTCTCGTAATGTTTGATGATCTCAATCGTTCGGTCACAGGATCTTCCGTCAACAATGATTTGCTCCAGGTCTTGAAAAGTCTGATTGCGGACCGAACGCAAGGATTTGTCGATTGTCTTCTCACTATTCAAAGAGGCGGTCAGTATGGTAATTTTCGGATGTGCAATCATCGACGATAAAGCTTGTCTGGAATATAAAACCTTTGCTAAACCGGCTGACCGGTATTCACAAATAAATTAGCGTTTCCTGTCCCTTAAAACCGATTGATACAAGTCAGCATACCTTCTCGATACCGTATTAATATCATACTCATCTTCAGCCTTTTTTCGTGCTGCCGCCGCCAGAACTCTCCAGCGCTGCTTATTCTCTAAAATCCATGCTATTCCTTGCGCTAAATCTTCAGGATCGAACGGAGCGGCCATATATCCGGATATTTTATGATCTATCATCTCGGAGATCCCGCCCACTTTGAATGCCACACACGGTATACCGCATGATAAAGCTTCCATGATGGTGTTTGGCAGATTATCTTCGCGGGAAGGCGCAACAAAAACATCACTTGCCATATAGACCAGTGATAAAGACAGCTCATCGTGCAATGATCCCAAGTATGTTGTTTTCAATCCGAAGTCAGTCCGCATTGCCGGCTTGGAAGCACCAAAGATAAGCAATTCGGCTTTCTTACCGGCCCCGGATGTTGCGATTTGTCGCAGTGCCGGTAGTAAAGATTTTAATCCCTTCCTTTCTTCACTGGTGGCATTAACTGCACCAAACAGAATCAAATGCTTATCCCGGGAAAGTCCCAAAAGCTGTCGGGCAATGTCGCGGTCCTGGGGATGAAACCTGGAACAGTTTAAGCCATTGGGGATAACGTCGACCGGTACTTTATTAAACAAAGAGCTTCGCTGTGCACGATGCTTCATCCACTTGCTTGGCGCGGTTAAATTAAAATTCAATTTATGCCAGTGTTTGGCTTTTCGCTGCCAGGTCCACCAGGAAAGATCTCGCTTGCGATTGCTTTCCAGCTGAGGGCATTTCCCGCAAACTTGAATGTACCTTTCGCACTGCCCAACATAGTGACACCCGCCGGTAAACGGCCACATATCATGCAGGGTCCAAACAATAGGCCGCTCAATTCGAGCCAGCGATCCTATATTTACAAATCCGCGGCAAATCCAGTGCAAATGAACAATATGCGGCTTAAGCGCCTTGATCTTTCGGACTACATAATCCGGTAGCCATTGAGAATGAAATATCGTCGGTTTTATGTTCCGATAAAATAATTTAGGTATGTGATCGATAGATGTTCTAAAGTGTGCAATACCTTTCGCTATGTTCGATGTTGGTCCCAGTATTGAATCGTCATCACTTGATCTTTCATGCACCAGCATGGTCGATTCAATGCCGGAGGCCTGCAATCCCTTATGCAACCGAAAGGCGGCGAGCGCGGCTCCACCAAAAGTGTCATGCGAGCTAATATGTACGACTCTCACGAGTTGGAGGCCTTTTTTATCTGTTTGTAAACTGAATGGATCGTTTTTAAATAGGGAAACAAATACATAGATATTCTTTCTGCTTGTTTTAACCGTTCTCGATTTGAAGCCGGACCCGTAACTTTATGATAGATTCCTGCGTGGCTGCCATGACACCGACCGAGATACCTAAGGCCCATCAATCGGGCGAATATTCGAAAGGTATAACGGAGGTGGAAGTTGTCCGGAAGGTGACATTTTATTACTGGATAGAAGTTATTTGCTACTATTATATGTCCCTTGAGTCGCACACAATCTATCATTTCAGCAAACGTGCTCAAAGGATCGAGGACATGCTCAAGGACGTCCGTACAGACCAGACAGTCATATTTTTTTTTCAATGAATCAATAAAATGTATACCGGGATAGGCGGCAATTGATGTTGTTGCGTAGGCATTCAGGTACGGTTCCAATATATCAATCTTCATTCCGGAATCTTTTTGCGCAATCAATTTTGCAAGGGTTCCAAATCCACCACCATAGTCAACAACTTTGTTGATTCCAAATTTTATGCGGTTTGTACATATCCAGTTACTGATAGCATGTCGATGTTGCATCGATAAATCGTGTTGTTCAATAAATAAACCGTTTAGTTTCCACACAGGATGTCGGTAAAATTTATCGATTTGGTTCCAATCCAGGTTTTTATTGTCACATCCAAGTTCATCCCAAACCTTATCCATCAGGTGCCAGATCTCTTCAAGTGTTGATGGAACTTCATTGCTTGGTTCCGCAATTTTTCCGATTTCCTCACTTTCTGATTGCATAACGTATACTGTCTTGTCCTTTTTGTACGCTAATGGGACGCAAGTGACTAAGTTTTGCCGTTGTCATCATCAGATAAAGCAACAATTAAGTGCTATGCACAATGGCGCATAACATATGCAAAGGCATCCAAGTATCCCTTGACAACGGTATGAATGTTTACTTCGTTTTCTATGATGGATACTGAATTAATTCCCATTTCTCGTTGTAAACGAGGATTTTTCAGCAAGTATACTATTTTTTGAGCAAGGTCCTTTTGATTTCCCTGTTCGAAATAAAGTCCGTTGTAACCGTCTCTAACAAGTCTTTTTTCCGTGCCGTCACACACTGAACAGATAATGGGTCGACCAAAGCACATGGCATCATTGATGGACAAGCCTCCCATCCCAGCCAATACATAAATAGAAGATGCCAGAAAATACTTCCCTAACAACCTGGCATCATAAATTGCGCCAATGAACCTGATGGAATCCAATACGTTCAAATGCGCTGCTAACTTAACCAAGCTTTCCTTTTCAGGACCATCTCCGATTACAATTAGTTCAGCATCCGGTATCTCCTTCTTCACTGCAACCAAGGCGTGCACCAGCAAATCGACTCGTTTACCGTTAACCAACCTTCCCACATGAATGATCCGATGATCACATTTTTTTATGATCGGTGGGTCATTCTCAATCCGTTTTCGAATAGAAAGCAAGTCGTCGGTATCCGGCGAGTTGGATGTGATGAAAATTTTATGGTGTGGGACGCCGTAACTTTGGTAAATTTCATAGGCATCTTCGATGTAGTTGACGTGGGCATGCGGTACATTGAGGGATAATTTCCTAAGCAAAATACTTAGCCTACCTAATGTCCGTTTGATACCACGCGGAATATCGATGTCCCACGCAAGGTCATTTCCCCTTAGTTTCTTGGGTAATACTTTGTCCGAATTGATTAGTTTATCGGCATGCGCCAGTGCGTCGGGATACTTATTTATACGGAATGGTATTGATTTCATTACCAGTCTGATATTTTGCCGTTTAACAGTTTTAATGACCGGCCAATCAAACAAAAAGATATTGCGGTAATAATCCGTATAAACTATTATATTCGGTTGTTCATGCACCAGCAAGGACCGGAGTCCTCTGAATCTTTTCAACAACGGCGTAACGCTTATTTCCGGCAGTGATAGAATTTTAAACGTAACATCCTGGTTCGTAGCGTAAACACCTTCTTCAAGATGCCCGCGCGATCTTTCAGGGACCAAATTGATGATCTCGATGTTCTCCAGGGCATCAAGTCGATTCAGCACCCCGTTAAAGTAGTGAACCAGACCGACCCCGATAAATAGTATTTTAAGCGCCATATTGCCAGCCATTATAATTTATTAAGTAGGATAGTCGAGATCTGGTGCGGCTCATTGACTGATGCCTTAAGGGGAATATTCAGACGTTCGCCGACCGACCAAAAATCACCTGAAAAATACCGCCAGTATTCCTGTTCGACAATGCGTGCATCATTATCTTTTATCCAACCGTTGAGTTCATAGCGGGAAAAGCTTTGAGTAACATACGGCAAACCCATGGGTGCATTGGACCCTTGCAGTTCATATACGTTTGGGTGATAGCATGTCTCGCTATAGGGAAAAGTAACAATCAGATGACCCCCGGATTTTAAAAGTCTAAACATTGACTGCATCGCTTGCGAGTGGTCTTCTATATGTTCCAATACACTGATACATGTGATCATATCAAATTTGTTCTGCAATTGGGTAGATAGTATATTGTCGTCGATGACATAGTAATGATGATTGATCATTCCTTTTGGCCAAAAGTCTTTAATATTGTCAATTGCGGTAACTTTAGGACCACAGGCATTCATTAGAGCGGGTAAAGCGGTTTTGCCGGTTCCCACATCGAGTATATCTTGGGGACAGTATTGGGCCAGTTGTCGAAAAACGAATTCATACTCCACCGCCCGTTCATTAAATACCGCCGGCCTTCTGTTCAGATAGTTATACTTCAAAAACAGGCGCAGGAATTTGTAGCCGAAATAAATGATGGATTTTGTTATCATCTTCTTTGGTACTTTTAAGCCGGGATATTGAAATCAGTCTGGGGTTGGTTTTTCATGATTAGCCCGTCGATAAAAAATTTAGTCGCCCAATTCGGAAATGTCCGGTTCAGATAGCCCGAATGAAAGGGGTAGCTGCCGGCAATTGCTCCATTGATTTCGGGGAATTCGCAAAATTTGATCTGAGTTCTTTTTAAGGCTTCCATTATCGTGTCGGCAACTCGCTTATACCCTTTGGCAGGAATTACCTGGTGTACGCGGTACAGAAGACAGGCAAATTGAGCATTCCCGGTCAAACAGGCATGCCTGTCAAATGATCGCCAGTTTTTGTCATAAGAAGTCGGCAGCATACCTGAAATCCCAAAAAGGGGTTGGTGTTCTGCGATAACGCACAGTTCATCCGTCGCTTTAAGCAGTCGCGAAGTTAAATTCAGTTCTGAGATCTCTTCCAGCTTAAATATTTTATTCAACCGGTCACATTCGAAGAGACCGCGTAAGGTGTAAGAAATAACATGCATGTTAGGCAAATCTTTACCAAAGCCGCAGTTATTGAACCAACCGTTTTTATTCTGATTGGAAACAACCCAGTTAAGGTTGTCAACAGCGGATTCGACTAACGCTTTCTGCCCGGACAAGTGAGCCACTTTTAAAAGAGCCCAATCAACACGAGCATGGTAGGTTCTGGGTCCGCAAAACGTGTCTTGAACCCAGCTGCCATCTTTTTCCTGTTTGGTCCCAATATATTCAGCCGCCTTGACCGCAGCCGCCAGGTATTTTTCTTTACCGGTCTTCTCATATAAATGGCACCAGCCTAAAATAACCTGACCGGTATTGAAAATTCTGGTTTTTTCCGACAGGGGGGTTGACAAAACTCCCCCTGCATCGGTTTGAATATCAATTTCCCAATTGCCGATTTGGACTGCCCGGTCGAGAATGTCAGACTTATTGTACAGTTCACCATAAATATGCAATGTCACCAATATGTATCCGCTTGTTTCAGGATAGGCGACATCCCAGCCGCGCCTGACGGAAAACTTGGCTGAAATTCCCCGACCTTTGCACGCCCCATGGGCCGATATGAGCCAGCTCACAGCCGCCTCAAGGCTGACCTGATCGCTTGTTTCTTCAAATAAGCCTGCCAGCAGAAAGGTTTTGAGAATCTTCATCTGGTTTTGGCCCAATCCAAATCTTCTAAAAAAGTAGATTGGCAGTATGAATTGTCGGCTTTTTTCCTTCAGCAAGGCCAAGAAAGTTTTCATTTCCGAGCCTCCAAAAAAAACATCTGCCCGGGTCGATTGTCCAGGAGCTCGATATCCGCAATCCGGCTTTGCTGATATTTTTTCTTCTCTACAATTGAAAAGCCCGCTTCATAGAAAAGATACGCCAAAGACTCATAATCATAAAAATAACTGCAGGTGTGGCCACCGCTTTCATATCCATACATCCAAGCAGCGAACTTGTCGCCTAAGGTGGGTCCCTCGAACCGGTATGAACCATCCGGCAACTTCTGAAAGAAAAAGTCCCTGTCCTTTTTAACGTACAGGCAAGCGAGTTTTTCAAGATCCTGAACCCCAAATCTGGTCATGCCACCGGGCTTCAAAACTCGAAAAACTTCGTTGATTAATTCCTGGGCGCGATCTCTTGTGAAATAATTGATGGCCGACATGCAGACGACAACTTCAATGCAACTATCGGAAAACGGAAGGTTGCGTTTTGCTAAATTAATTGGAAGATCCGCCCCGGCCGAGATATCAAGGTTTAGATAACCCGGTATTCTTACCGATCCGGAGCACATATTTATTTTTTGAATATCTTGCCGAAGTGGTGTGCTTTGTCGCAGTCTAAATGAATAGTACTTCAGATGTGCTTTTATTCGGCTCATGACCTTCATGGTATCTTTACGAATGCGACCATAATTGAGTTGAATGTTCATCGATCACCAAAATTTCGGATACAGCATGGATTTCGTCAACATCATGCCGGTCCTGAACAAGGGCCTGTAAAGAAAAGATGAAAAGTATCCCGCAAATCCATAGGACAAGATTGAAGCAATTGCCGCACCCGTCAAGCCGAATACCGGTATCAGAGTTAGATTTAAGCTGATGTTCAAAATGCAGGCGCCGGTCATTGAAAATAGATGAAATTTTGTCATATCCATTGAGATTAAAAAAGCACTGCGTCCGACGCCGAGATTGATAAAAACGACTGACCAGATCAATACAGCAAGCAAGTTGGCTGACCGACCATATTCAGGGCCATATAAAACACCGACAATCAGGGATGAGCTTATGGTAATTGCGATCGCGATTATATAGCCCAGCAAGGCAAGCGTATTATAGAACGTTTGTAACCTCTGGTAAAAAAGCGCTAGAGATTGTTCCTTGGCCTCGACAATTGTCGGAAATACGGAAGAGTGCAATATCATGGGAATGAAAAAGAAGCCCTCAGAGAGTTGGACCGCGGCAGAATAGATACCTAGCTCGCTTGCGTCCAGCATATTTTTTATCATGACCTGATCTATTCTAAGAAATACGATTTTCATGATGCCTGAAAAAATCAGCGGGGAACTGCTATGAAGTAACTTTTTGGCAAGTTCCAAAGATATTCTTGCTCGGGCTAAGTGATTCTTGCGCCACTGAAAGACAATAATCAAGGCCGTCGCATTCAAAATTGAATCCGCGATCAAGGCCATTCCAAAAGCGATGAGGGACGCGTGACTCAGTAAAAGAAAAACTTTGATGGATGCGCTGATAATGAAAGCCGCGGATTTGGCAATTACGACAAATTTCGATTCGATCCTTGATTGAAACCAGTAATCAATTACATCAAAAGCCTGAAAGAGCATCCCGCAAGAAATTATCAGAATCAGTAAGCGAAGCAGGTTCTCTTCTTGATCGATAAAAAATGCCACAACGCCGCAGCCGATGACGGCCACTGCTGCTGCTGCTGCGAGTTTCAAGGAGAAAATGGTCCCGACAAGCTGATATTTTTGGGATCTGAGGTTTAAAAATTCTCGAACCGCAATCGTGCTTAAGCCCAGTTCAGCCAGGGGAATAAAGAGACTGACGAGCGATACTGCATATCGCAATATACCAAAATCTTCCGTGCCGAGAAATCTGGCCATCCAGGCATTTAACAGAATGCCGATGCCGATGCGAAGAAATTTGTCAAACAATAGCCACTGGGTGTTGAAAATGACCCTTAAATTTTGCGAATAAATTTTATTTTTTTTTAGTGTTTCTAATAACAAAGCGTTTTTACGACTATTTTCGTTTGGCTTTCCATATTAAAATATGAGGCCGGCTTTCGAGTTGAGGGATAAAATCATGAAATTCAGCCCGGCTTAGCACCAGAGAGCGAATCTTTCGCTTAATATAGCGCTCGGTTTTTCGGCTTAAATCATTTAAATGATACTGGTCAATATTACCGACCAATACAATATCGATAATCCCGGTGTCTTTACCTTCGGCATAGTCATCTATCAAATAGGTCCGTTCCAGATCACCGAGCCGGCTGACAATACCGTCAATTACCTGATCAATTCCCATAACCTTACCGACCATTGATTTAAGCTCCGGGAACAGGGAATGTTCCGTGTTGGCGCGGTAGAACACCTGGCGACCTTTTTTTTCTGATTTGAGGAGGTTGGTTTTGGTAAGCTGGTTCAGCTCTTCACGTACGGCATTCGTCGATACATTAAACTCCTTGGCCAGTTCCCGCAGATAGGAACGCGCCTGCGGGTTAAAAAAGAACCGCATCAGCAGTTTGATGCGGGTCTTCGATGCAATAATTCCCGATAAAAGATTATCCAATTTCCGCCTCTTTATGAGTAGTTTTACTATTCATAATACAATTATTCGGCTCACATGTCAAATTGGGATTCGGGGCAAAATAATGCGCGATAATTCTTGACTTGCATCCGAACAGGAAGCTTTACTATGTATGCGACGATTTCCAATCAAAGTGCGTTTGTGGGTGGAAGGCGCCTGTGGCATTTTCAATTTAATTGGAGGTTCAGGGAGATTTTCGCAACCAACCGCTCCGTGGATAATCGCCACCGAAACCGCATGAACTCGACCATATAATAAATCCGCATGCGCCGGATCGATTAATATTCTTTGATTAGAAAAAAAAACCATTCGGCCAAAAATTTAACTTTTTTGCAATGCGGATTTATTAGAAGTAATAAAACAGCCAAAGGTAAGCATTATCCGGCGACCGGGTGCGGATGTCGCTGCCGGGCAGGGTAAAGCCGCCGTACTCCGTGTCTTTGGCCCCGTATGAGACATTGAAGCCGCCGGTCAGCTGAAGGTTTTGGGCAATGTCCCAGGTGGCATAGGGCTGCAGTATGCCGGACGGGTCTTCGACGTTGTTGATCGACGTCAGGAAAACCTGAAACAGGGGATGCAGTTCCAGCTGAATGTGGGCACTTAAATAGTTGCGTCCCAGGGCAAACAGCTCACCCCGGGCCACCCGTTCGGCGATCGCCGGGTTCAGCACGGCCTCCTGATAATCGTCTTCACCAACTCCGCTGAAATAGTATTCGACAAACCCATAGAAATTTTTCTTGAACCAAACCCACGAATAATCCAGGTTGGCGACCAGGGATAGGTAGTCGTCGTCGTCATCCAGAAAAGTCCAGGTGGCGTCCAGACGCCAGGCCGCATCACCGATGTATCCGGTGCTGCCGGCGCCGACCACCTCGTCTTCAAAATGCTTGGCGGCCATGATTTCGAATTCGGTTGTGCCGGCAGCCGCATGCAGCTTGCCGGCCAGGGATGCCTGGTCCGTGGTCACGCTGTCGCTGTCCGGATCCCGCCTGGCAACATAAAGTCCCTGGATATCACCCAGTGCCGGAAGGGATGCCTGAACGTTGAGCATGTCGTCACCGACCTTGTAGTCGCGGTCGATGGCGGTCGGGGGAAACGGGTTGAACAGATCAAAGGGATTGAAGATAAAGCCGTTGCCCCAGGTGATCGCCTGACGGCCGATTTTAATCGACCCCCACTGCGGCATCAGCGCCAGGGAAAGCCGATCCAATCGTTGAACCAGAAAATAACTATCCTCGTCGACAATCGTGTCGGTCAGATCCATCAACCGCCGATCATCGTCCAGGGGTGTTCCGAAAAAAAATACATTGGCAGGCAAATTGGGAAAGATTTCCTGCAACTCATTTGTTTTGCGGACGGTATCGCCGCCGGCGCCGATTAACTCATAGGCAATATCCGTGACCACTTGATCTGAAAAAAAAGTCTCGTTGATCAGCCGAAAATTAAAGCTGCCGTCCCAATATGTGCCGGTGCCGACAGGTTCAAATATCGTGTCCTCATCGGTCTGGGAAACCCGGCCGCTGGTTTTAAGCCGTCCCCCCCAGTGGGTATCGAGTTTCTGCCGGAAAGACGGATTTTCAGTTTGGCCGGAAGGAGAGGGGGGTGCATCCGGATTAGAAAGGGCTTGCGCAAATAGAGGGGCACAATAAAATCCAAAAATTGCGAATATGTACAAGCACTTTCGCATCAGTATTTTGACCCGGAGCAGTCTACGACAAAGAGCGGATTGATTTTCGCTGCCATGTCATAACCGATGCCGGACATTCGATGTTCGACGATTCGTCATTTTGTCTGATCCTCTGCAACACTGCCGTCACGGATCATTACCAGTCTTCTGGCATAGTCCATTACCATCTGATCGTGGGTTGAAAATATAAAGGTCACTTTTTTTTCCCGATTCATCTGCCGCATCATTTCCAGCAGTCCATCTCCGGTTTTTGAATCCAGATTGGCGGTCGGCTCATCGGCCAGAACAATCGACGGGTTGGAGACAATCGCTCTGGCCACTGCTACGCGCTGCTGCTGTCCGCCGGACAGCTCGGCCGGTCGCCGGTCGTATTTTCCCGCCAGGCCGACATCATCCAGGATGGCTTCAGCTCGTGCACGGCGCTCTTTGGCCGGAATACCTTGCAACAGCATTACGAATTCGACGTTTTCGGCGGCGGACAACACCGGTATCAGGTTGTAGGCCTGGAACACGAATCCCACCTGGTGCAATCTCAAATGGGCCAGCTGGGACTGTGACATCCGGTCAAATGCATTGCCGTCGACCACGATGCTGCCGCCGTCAACGCGATCCAGACCGCCGACGAGATTGAGCAGGGTCGTCTTGCCCGAGCCGGAGGGGCCGGCAACCGCCACGAATTCGCCTTTAGCGATGGATAAGTTGATCTCCTTGAGGGCGTGGATCGCGATGCGGCCCTGGTGATAGGTCTTGCTTACATCAATGCATTCGACGATATTCATTTTGCTGCTCCTGCCATACTTGTTCAGCTCGATTGGAATTAAATGTGATATGGATCTGCTTTAAGAATTTAGGGATTCAGAAATTTAGGAATTCAGGGATTATAGGAGTTCTATCTAATTTAATCAGCTGTTGTAATTTTCTCGTTCCCAAAATACCCAATGACCGACCCTATGAACCTTTGAATCCTGAATCCCAGTAACCTTGAACCTTTGAACCCATGAACCTCTGAACCTTAATCTTCACGTGCGCGCCAGGGCTTCGATGGGGGTGAATCTTGCCGCTTTGGCGGCCGGATAGGCGCTGACCAGGATTCCCAGAAACAGCACGATAAAATTGGACATGGCCACATCCTTGATTTCAATAGCCGGAAAAATCACCCGCGTCATGCCTGCATATTCGGCCCCCGCCGCCAGGGCCGACAGGTCGATACCGCTGCCCATCAGGGCATAAATACATATAAATCCCAGAACATTGCCAATGGTCAGGCCGGTGATCAACAACAGCAATGATTCCGTCAGGACCTCCCTGAGGATCCACCAGGGCTTCATTCCCAGGGCTTTGAGCAGACCGAATTCACGCATGCGCTCGAACACCGCCATGAGGGTCGTATTGACAATCCCGAAGCCCATGGCCACAAAAATCACCAGATACCAGATCCACATAAAGCCATCGAGTATTTTTAAATAGGCCATTTGAAAGGGCAATAATTCACGCCAGTTATGGATCTCGAAATCTGCTGCCGGCAGGGCGTCTTTCAGAGCCTGATAGGCGGCCGGGTTGTCGGGTTTGTCCGGGAAAAGAATTGATATCTCCGATATGCCGTCATCCAGCTTCAGCATTTTCTGGCTTTCCTTGCGATGGACAAAAACATATTGTTTTTCGGTTGATTCCATTTCCGCCCGGAAAGTGCCGACAATTCGAAAGGCCCGGGAGGCTATTTCTCGATTCGCGTCCTGGGACATGATGACCAACTTCCGGCCGAGCTTGGTCTCAAATTTGTCGATTAACGCCTCGCCGATAAGGATGCCGTTTTTTTTAGCCGGATCCAGGTATTCTCCCTGTGCAATCGCGGAACCGATAAATGAAATACCGGCTTCGGCGGCCGGATCGATCCCCACCAGGGTTACACCGCTGGAATGCCGGGCATTGCTGGCCACCGCATTCACCCTTACCCGAGGACTCCATAAAGTACCTCGCGGCAGTTTTTGTTGCAGCACGGCTTCGACCGGGGCGGGTTCGGTGATGCTGTTTTCGATCGCCGGATCGTTGCGATAGCCTTTGTGATGAATCTGAACATGCCCCGTTAGAGTCGCAATACCGTTCTGGATCATCCCGACCGCCATTCCCCGCATCAGGGATCCCAGCAGGAGCATGCTCCAAATGCCGATAACCACAGCCGTCAGAATAACGGCTGTGCGACGTTTATTGCGCCAAATGTTGCGCCAGGCCAGCTGGAAATACATCATAGATTCACCTAAAGTGCTAAACCCGTATCCGCCGAAGTCAGAGAATTGAAAATTTAAGATTGAAGATTGAAGATTTATGGATGTCGCTTCGCTCCGTCTATTTTAAAATGGATAGAATGCATTAAATCTTCAATCTTCAATCTACAATATTCAATAGTTAAACGGCTCTCATCGCTTCCACCGGCTGCATTCGCCGTACTTTCAATGCGGGGTATAGCGCGGCCGCAAAGGTAATGACCAATACTGCCAAGGGCCCGCTGGTGGCAGAAAGCCATGACAGTTTCGGATACATGCGCCCGGTGATGCCGAATTGGCTGAGCAATTCGGAAGCCCCGGAAAAATCGATGCCATGGGACTGAAAATACAGGGTGATCAGGCTTCCGACAATAATTCCGGCTGCAATTCCCATCGCGGTCATGATCATGGATTCGAGCAACAGTATTTTCGTCAGGCGTCCGGGGGTGGTTCCGATGGCCATCAGAACCCCCAACTCGCGGGTGCGCTCGAATATTGCCATTAAAAATGTGTTCAATATGCTGAAAGCCACGACCAGCACTAGCAGCAGGTAGAAAATCAATCCGCCGACCAGGTCCATTTCGATACTCTGGCGCAATCCCGGCATCAATTCATTCCAGTCCATCACCGTCAACGGCTTTTGGCTTGGGACGGCAGGCAGGGCCTTTTGCAAGGCGGTTTTTATCTTGTCGACGTCGGCCAGGGAGTTCGCAATTACGACCACCTCGTGAACCGCCCCCTGCATGCTGTATACCGTCTGGAACGTTTTCAACGGTATCTGAATGGATGATCGGTCAAAATCGTCGAGGCCGGAACGGTAAATGCCCTTGATTTCAACGACGGTGGCGGCGATGGATCCATCGCGGCCCTGTCCCAGCAAAGTGAGTTCATCGCCGATACCGACACGCAAGTTGCGGGCCAGGATATGTCCGACCAGCGCCAGATCGGCATCGTCCTCAGCTAAATATTCTCCCTGCTGAATCAGTGATTTCAATCTGGATACCGCAGCCTCACGGGCTGGATCGATTCCGGCTACCAGTACGCCGTAAGTTCGCTCCCGGGAAGAAATCAATGAAAAGGACTGGCCCCTGGATGTGTACGATTCGATCTGCGGCAGGCCGGCAAACACAGTCGACAGTTGCTCCGGGTGGGGCACGACGCGCCGGATATCCTTTTTGTCGTGGTAGCCCTGGGCCTGAATTTGCAAATGGCCGGTCTGGATTTTTACGGCTGTATTGATCATGGTCGCGTAACTGCCGAATTGAAACGACAGCATGAAAACCAGCAGCAAACTTGCGAATGCAATGGCACAGATTGTCAGGATCGTGCGCCGGGTGTTGCGCCAGATGTTGCGCCAGGCCATTTTGACATCGATGGACAAATTCCTACCTCCGGGCTTTGCGTAAACTTGTGCGGGTAAACAAGCTGTCGGGCAAACTCGCTTTAAATTCAAGAGACTTATACGTCAGCTCCGTGTAGCGATCTTCGGTTTCGACCTCTTGCATTCGCCATACCCGGGGATACAACTTGCCGCCGAGCGGCTGAATTTCGAGGGTTTCCATTAATTTCACCGCCTCGAGATCTTCATCGAAAAATTCCTGGCTCAGCCAGATGAGATCCTGCCGAATTTTAAGCATCTGCATGCCCCAAATAACCGGGGCATCCGGCTTGGGCATGGATTTTATCACGTACACCTTAAGGCCTTCGTGGGTCTCGCTGCCCACAATCGAATGGATGTAGTCATCCACAAAACTGTCGCTTTTGGCCAAATCATTGTTAGAGAAATCCGAGCCCATCCAGGACTGGGACATCATGGAGGGCGGGACCTTGATCACCCGGTTGACCTTGGGGTTATACATCCACATCTCCCTTGATTTTTTCAAGGTGCCGTTGCCGTGATCTTTGGGCGGGGCTTCGATGTAAAAGAGACTGTCCTTTTTACCCCTCGTCCAGGCCTTGATCGTCATTTGGCGTTCCCAGTCAGGGCGATGGATGGTCATGGTAACCGTTGCAATCGAAGCGTTGCCGCGCATGTACTTAAAGCTGTCTTCAACCAGGTCGGCGGCATTCGGTTCGTCTGCCGCTAAAGGCTGCCCTGGCACCAGCAGCAGGGCGAGCAAGGTTAGACCAATACATTTTTGAATCATGGTTTTCTCCCGGATAAGCCTGTAATGACTATTGAAAGAAATTCACGGGCGATGGTGACCGGATCGAAATCATCTTCAAACCAGGCTTGTAAAAAAAGTGCATCCCAGGTACCCACCAGCGCAGCGGCCGTAGATTCCGGGTTTATGTTCGCTCGAAATTCACCACGTTCGATACCTTCCTGAATTAATGATCTGACAATTTTTCTAAATTCCTGGTAGATGCTGCGAAAGTTCGCTTTAAAACGATCCTGCATCTGGGACGAAGATGAGGCCGCCCAGAATTCCATGGTTAAGGTGAACACATCCTCGATTTCCTGCCACATCCCCATCAGCGAGTCGGATAGCGCTTCCAGCCGGTTGGCTACCGATCCTCCCAGAGCACCGATGTCGACCCGGGCGGCATCTTCGGTCTGTTTTTTGAACCACTCGAATACCGCAAAAAACAGATCTTCTTTACTGGCAAAGTATTCATATATGGTGCCTTTGCCGATTTTCGCTTTGGCCGCAATATCGGCTATGGTGGCGCTGGCATATCCTTTTTGGGCAAATACAGTGGCCGCGGCCTCGACTATGTGATGTTTCTTATCGGATCGGAAGGAATGTGTTTCCAATTTTGGCCTCCTTTCAAAACCGATACCCAATGGTCAAGTGTTAACTATTTAATAAAACTATTTAAAAATTTAAAATAAATTCTAAATAATAAATTGACTGACCGGTCAGTCAGAATATAATCTGAAAAATTCCGACTGTCAAGCGAAAAACGGATCTATGACCCAAAAAAAGTAATCCATATGGGCTTTTGAAGGTTTATAAATTTCCCAGTGTTGGATTACTGGAGTAATAGAGTAATTTCTGAAGGTTGGATGTCTTCTCTTGTTGCCCCAATACTCCAGTACTCCATTACTCCAGGTTCGAGACATATCCTAAGTTCTTGAAACCTTAGATTTACCTTTTTTGGCTATAGTTGCGTAAAAAAATATTTGCCTAAGTCATTTTTATCATATAATGAAATCAGTTTAGCGCACATTATTCAGTAATTCATTTTGCCGGGAAATCGGAAGCGATGCGGGGAAATAAATCTTCGATAATTGAACAGCTTATTGAAAAAGGCGTCCGGATAGATGCCCCATCCAGCATTGAGATCGGGGCTGAAATTGATCCGGGGCGAATCTCGGGTGAGGGCGTCAGAATATATTCCGGTTGCCGGCTGTTCGGGGCGGATACCCTGATACTTCCGGGGGTAAGCCTGGGATATGAAGCACCGGTCACCGTCGATAACTGCCAGATCGGTCCCGATGTCGAACTGCGGGGAGGATATTTTAAAAAGGCGGTGTTCCTGGGCCAAAACCAGGCCGGGCTGGGTTCCCATGTTCGAGAAGCGACTATCCTGGAAGAACAGGCCAATATTGCCCACACCGTGGCCTTGAAACAGACCATTCTTTTCCCGTTTGTAACCTTGGGGAGCCTGATCAATTTTTGTGACTGCCTGATGGCCGGGGGCACCAGTCGCAAAAACCACAGCGAAGTCGGCAGTTCCTATATTCATTTTAATTACACCCCCAGCCAGGATAAGGCGACCGCCTCCCTGATCGGCGACGTACCCCGCGGTGTCATGCTGAATCAAAACCCGATCTTTTTAGGCGGGCAGGGCGGAATGGTGGGGCCCTGCCGACTGGGCTATGGTGTCACGGTGGCGGCCGGCACCATCCTGCGTAAAGATGAAACGAGATCGAACCGCCTGATCATGGGCGCCGCCGGCAAAGCGGCCAATGTGTCTTTTAAGCCGGGCAGGTTTCGCAACGATAAGCGAATCATTGCCAATAATATCTATTATATCGCCAATCTGATTGCCCTGAAGCAATGGTATGATCAGGTGCGAAGGTTGTTTATAACAGATCGTTTCCCTCCGGCCTTGCTGGATGCGCTGGCGGAAAAAGTCGATCTCGCGATTGACGAAAGACTCAGTCGGCTGGAGTCGGTTTGTTTGAAAAAACCGATCGCAGACGAAGCCTCCCCCCAGTCCCCAAAGTTGAAACAGGCTCCGGAGCTTTCCGATCATTGGCCTGCAATCAAGGATTTTTTAAAGACGCTGGCCATCGCTTCAGCTCCGGCAGAGGCGGATCGATTTTTAGAATCCATTCATGAGGGAATCAAAACCTGCGGCCCGAATTATATTTGCGTCATACAGGGCCTCGACCCGGCCGACGCTGCACGGGGGATTGGGTGGCTGCAAGGGGTTGTTGACGATATAACCGCCGGGTGCCACAATATATTGCCAACGCTTTTTTAGCTGCATGAAGACATAATATGATGAAAAAACTTTTTGGAACAGACGGCATTCGCGGTGTGGCCAATGAATATCCAATGACGGCCGAAATGGCCTTACAAGTCGGCCGGGCGCTGGTCGCCGCTTTCGCCCGAACCGACACCCGAATTGTCATTGGCAAAGACACACGGTTATCGGGGGACATGCTGGAATCCGGTCTGGTTGCCGGTATTTGCGCGGCCGGCGGCCATGCTTATCTCGCCGGTGTGCTGCCGACTCCCGCGATAGCTTATACGACCTCCTCGCTAAAGGCCGCCGCCGGAATCGTCATATCGGCTTCACATAATCCGTATTATGACAATGGGCTTAAAATTTTCAACGGCAAGGGCTACAAGTTGTCCGATGAAATCGAAATTGAAATTGAAAGTCTGATCCTGGGGGAGAAAACTTTACACGGACAATTTGAGTCGCGCAAGGTGGGCACGGTCGAACGCTACCGGAGTGCCGCAACCGAGTATGCCGCTTTTTTAAAAAACACCCTGGCGGCCGACAAACCAATTCAGGGACTTAAAATCGTTTTGGATTGCTCCAACGGTGCGGCCTACCGGATTGCTCCGGAGCTTTTTGCAGAACTCGGTGCCGATGTCGAGTCGTTGGCTGTTCAGCCGAACGGAACCAACATCAACGATGGTTGCGGATCCGAATACACGGAAGCTCTGATTCAAAAGGTTGTCGGAAACCGGGCCGATATCGGTCTGGCCTTCGACGGGGATGGCGATCGGTTGATCGCCGTGGCTGAGACCGGCCAGGTACTTACGGGTGACCACATTCTGGCCATATGCGCCAGGGATATGAAGCAAAAAGGCACCCTGACAAACAATCTCGTTGTCACCACTGTCATGAGCAACCTGGGACTCGGCGCTGCCTTAGAGCAATTGCAAATCGATCTCGAAACGGCCCAGGTCGGCGATCGTTACGTCATGCAGCGCATGCTGGCCTCCGGCGCGGTGCTGGGCGGCGAAGATTCGGGCCACATGATATTTGCCGACAGCCACACGACCGGCGACGGCATGCTGACGGCTCTGAAATTGATTGAAGCCATTCAATCCGCAAATCAACCGCTGTCGGAGCTATCCGCCTTCATGACGGTGTATCCCCAGGTTTTGATCAACGTGGCGGTCGATACCAAGCCGGCCATCGAAGACGTGCCGCAGATTGTTGAAGCAATTCAATCGGTTGAAGCTGAACTGGGAGAAAAGGGCAGGGTATTGGTGCGCTACTCGGGTACCCAGCCGCTTTGCCGGGTGATGGTCGAGGGGCCCGATGAAGCAAAAACTCAGGGGTATTGCAATCAGCTGGCTGATATTATTAGGATTAATCTTGGACCCGGTTTACCATGAAGTTGAGGTCAGGGGCGGTCTTTTGGGTGCAGGATAAAGAATGGGAGTCAGGTGTCAGGTTTCGGGTGTCAGGAAAGTAAATCATTAAATCCTGAACCCTGAACCCTGACACCTGAAACCATCATTTAAAATTACTCCCGGCTGCCGAAGATCCTCAGCAGCATCAGAAACAAGTTGATAAAATCAAGGTATAATTTCAGGGCGCCTAATATCGCTCCCTTCCTGACCACGGTTGCTTCGAGCCCATCGGGCTGGGTCATGGCCATATTCTTGAGATGCTGGGTATCATAGGCCGTCAAGCCCACGAATACGATCACACCGATGTAGCCGATAATCATGTGCATGGCGGGGCTGCGCAGGAAGATATTTACCAGCGACGCAATGATAATACCAATCAATCCCATCGCCATGAAACCGCCGACAGAGGTCAAGTCCCGCTTGGTGGTCCAGCCGTAAATGCTGCAGGCGACAAATGTGCCCGCACAGATAAAAAATGTTGAAGTAATGGATGAAGCAGTATAAATCAGGAATATCATGGATAAAGTTGCGCCGTTTAGAGCTGAATAGAGCACGAATAAAGCGGTTGCCGTTGACGCTGCCATTTTCTGGATTCGGGCGCTGATTGCAATCACGAGTCCCAATTCTGCGATGATAAGGCCGAAAAACAAAATCTGATTGCCGAATATTATTTGCAGCAACCATTCGGTGTTCGCAACATAGTAGGCGACAAAGCCGGTGATGCCCAAACCGATCGCCATCCAGTTATAAACACTGCGAATAAATGAATTGACCCGAACCTGGGCTTGAGCTTGGGTCTGATTGAGGGGTGCTGATTCCATTGTTTCCTCCTGAGATAAGTTTTAAGCAAGTTGTACGTTTTATTTATTATGTCGTAAATATAACACAAACGCTGTTTTTTTCAAGCTCAAGCTGCCACTGATGGGTTGAATAAATGAAGCCTGAACAAATTTACCAGGAACTGAAAGATCTGGCCGAAAAGCTGGACATCCAGGTTTCCGAGCAGAATCTGCGGACGGCCGGAATAACGGTTAGAAGCGGAATGTGCAAGGTCAAGGGCAAAAACATGTTCATCATGGATAAACACAAATCGATACGCAAAAAAATAACAATTTTGGCTGATCATCTGGCGGAGATACCCCATGAAAATGTTTTTGTCGTACCGGCTATCCGTGAATTGTTGGAGAAGAAAAGCAGTTGACGATTACAGATAAATGTTCGGATCTAGGTTATAGCTGCGTAAATGCCTGAAGCGAATAGGGTACCAAAGAGCCCATTGTCAACGCCCGAATCTCCTATTGACGAGCTCTGAGCAAAAAGTTTACATAATATATATTATCAGACGTTATAAAATTTGCAGGTATTGAGATGTTCGAAAATCATATTCACAAACCAAATGACGGCAGCAACCGGCCGCGCAACATATATTCTGTTTCACAGCTCAATGCCGAAATCAAAATTCTGATCGAAGAAAGCTTTCCTTTTGTCTGGATATTTGGCGAGATTTCCAATTTTCGCGTTCCGGCATCCGGCCACTATTATTTTTCGCTTAAAGATAGTACATCTCAGATCAGCGCCGTGATGTTTCGCGGACAGCAGCGACAGCTGACGTTCAAACCCGAGGACGGCATGAGTGTCACCGGCATGGGACGATTAGGTGTGTATGAGCCGCGCGGCAGTTACCAGATCATTCTGGAATACCTGGAGCCCTCCGGCATCGGCGCGCTGCAGATTGCATTTGAAAAGCTTAAAAAGCGCCTGGCCGCCGAAGGCTGTTTCGATGATGCCCTGAAAAAACCGATTCCAATGCTGCCGAAACATATCAGTGTGATCACATCGCCGACCGGTGCCGTCATTCATGATGTTATCAATACAATCAGCCGACGTTTTGCCAATTGCCATATCCAAATTATTCCAACCAAAGTTCAAGGATCCGGCGCTGCCGAGGAAATCTGCGCGGCCCTGGAACTTCTCAATGACCGCAATGAAGCCGAGGTCGCCATTTTGGCCCGCGGCGGCGGCTCCCTGGAGGATTTGCAGGCTTTTAACACGGAAGCTGTGGCCCGCGCAATTATAGCATCCCAAATACCCGTCATTTCAGCTATCGGACATGAGACTGATTTTACGATCGCCGACTTTACCGCTGACCTGCGGGCCGCAACGCCGACAGCTGCCGCCGAACTAGTCGTTCCTGAAAAATCCATTCTTCAGCGCCGCTGCAATGACCTGTTGAAGCAGGTGCAAACAAAATATTTACATTATTTCAATAGGTTGGAATTAAATCTTAATGCAGTCGCCAAGCGTTTGATCGATCCCCGGCGCAAACTGGAAGATTTTCGCCTGCGACTGGATGATTTTGGTGACCGCATTCACAGGACGCTGGTCCGGCAATGCAATCGAAAACGTGAACATCTTGATTTATGGCAGAAACGGCTGCTGGTCAATACGCCGCGACATGTGTTAGATAAAGCTGAAAAACAACTTGAACAATTAAATGAAAAACTTATAAAATCATTAATAATATCTAATCATTTAAAACAAATAAAACTGCGCGAATTGACCGCGACCTTGGAAGCCTTAAATCCCCTCGCAATTCTTGCAAGGGGCTATAGTATAACTCGCACCATTCCGGATGCAGCGGTCGTAAAAAACGAACAGGAGGTTGTCTTGAATCAGGAATTGGAGGTTATGTTGGCCAAGGGGCGTTTGGTATGTCGTGTAGAGGGAAAAACGAGCAATGGCTAAAAAGACTTTTGAGCAGGCAATGAAACAGCTTGAACAAATCGTTCAAGATCTCGAATCCGAGGAGCTTCCCCTGGAAAAGGCAATCAAGAAATTTGAAGAAGGAATTCGTCTGTCAAAATACTGCAGCGGGAAATTGGACGAATCCGAAAAGCGCATCACCATTTTAATGAAGGATGCCGCCGGCGACGTATCGGAAATACCTTTTTCGGATGGGCAGACTGATCCCGCCGAAGATGGAGCGGATTAGTTCGGTACCGGTTGACCGGTAATCAGTGATCGGTATTCAGTTACCGGTAATCAGTGATCAGTATCAGTGATCATTGAACGGTATCTATTATGGATCAGTTTACGGCATTCGGTATCTGGTAACCCGTATCGAGCATCAAGTATCCAGCATCGAGTTTCCAGTATCCAATACCGAGCATCCAGCATCCAGTATAAAGTATCCAGTATCGAGTATCCAGTAAAGAGTATCCAGCATGTTTGACCTTAAACAATATATGAATCAGAAAAGTCAGATCGTTAACGACGCATTGGCTCATATTCTGCAAAATAATCAGCAGGGCGCAACGATTGACGAGGCCATGCAATATTCGCTGATGGCCGGCGGCAAAAGAATTCGGCCGGTTTTGTGTTTGGCGGCTGCCGAAACGGTTGGCGGCAATTCCTCCGATGCCCTGACGGCAGCCTGTGCGATGGAGATGATCCACACTTACTCGCTTATCCACGATGACCTGCCAGCCATGGATAACGATGAATTGCGCCGGGGAAAGCCCACCTGTCACATTGCCTTTGATGAGGCAACCGCCGTATTGGCCGGTGACGCATTGCTGACTCTGGCTTTCGAGGTTCTCGCCTCGGTGCCGGTCAGCAATTCCACCCGGGCTGCTGATTGGCTGCAGATTACTCGAATAATTGCGTTTGCGGCGGGTTCACGCGGCATGATCCAGGGGCAGATGCTGGATATGGCGGCCGAAGGCCGCACCCTGGACCTCGCTGAACTCGAATCCATGCATAATTTAAAAACAGGGGCCCTGATCGAAGCAAGCCTGCATTGCGGCGCCTTGCTGGCCGGGGCCAACAAGGCTCAGTTGGCCTCCCTCAGATCTTACGCCCGCAACATCGGTTTAGCATTTCAGGTTGCAGATGACATTTTAAATGTCGAGGGCAATCCGGAAATGATGGGCAAAGCCGTCGGTACCGACCGGGCAAAACAAAAAAGCACCTACCCTGCCCTTTTGGGTCTCAACGCCTCCCGGCAGTTTGCCCGAAAATTAACGCACCGGGCATTGCAAGCACTGGAAACTTTTGATAGTAAGGCAGAGCCCTTACGGGCTTTGGCCATCTACATCATCGAAAGAAAGCGATAATTTAGGAATTAAGGGATTGAGGAATTGAGGGATTAGGGGATTGATGCAAAAATTAAAATGGGATAGAATTTCTTCAATTCCTAAATTCCCAAATTCCTGAATCTCTGAATTCATAGTTCCTAAATCCCTGAATTGAATTTAATTCGTCCATGAGTCTATTAGAAAAAATCAATTCTCCAGCTGATCTAAAAAAACTCTCGCGAAAGGAGCTGCCGGAACTGGCCGCTGAAATCCGCAGCACCATCGTTGAAGTTGTGTCTCAAACCGGCGGTCATTTGGCCTCCAGTCTCGGTGCGGTCGAACTGGCAATCGCCATTCACTATGTATTTGAAACGCCGCACGACAAGCTGATCTGGGATGTCGGTCACCAGGCCTATGCGCACAAACTGCTGACCGGCCGCCGTGATCAATTTTTCTCCCTGCGGCAGCACCAGGGAATCGCCGGATTTACCCGCTTGGGTGAGAGTCCTTACGATACCATTTCAACCGGTCACAGCAGTACGTCGATTTCGGCCAGCCTGGGGATTGTACATGCCAAATATTTAAAGAAAGAAAATTCCAAGGTGATCGCGGTCATCGGCGATGGATCCATGACCGCCGGTATTGCCTATGAAGGGCTCAATCAGGCCGGGGATAAATTTAAAGACCGGGAGCTTATCGTCATTTTGAATGACAATGACATGTCGATTTCGCGCAACGTGGGTGCCCTGTCTTCCTTTTTGAGCCGAACCTTTTCCGCCAAAAGGCTCCAGGAGGCCAGAAAAGAGTTTGGCGGATTTCTCAAATCACTGCCCAAGATCGGCGATGATGTGTACCAGTTTGCCAAACGCACCGAAGAATCGTTCAAAACATTCACCACTCCCGGGATGCTTTTTGAAGCGTTCAATTTCGAATATTTTGGTCCGATCAACGGCCACAAGCTTAATCATTTAATAGATATTTTAAATAATATAAAATACTTAAAAGAGCCGGTGCTGTTGCACGTGACCACGAAAAAAGGCAAAGGCTATGCCCCGGCTGAAGAAAACCCGGTCTATTTTCACGGTTGCGGCTGCTTTGAAGTTGAAACCGGCACCTGCATCGACCCCAAGCTTTCGATACCGACCTACACCCAGGTTTTCGGTCAGACTTTGGTTGAATTGGCGGCCAATGACGAGCGGGTCGTCGCCGTCACGGCTGCCATGCCCGAAGGCACAGGACTATCAGATTTTGCCGGAATCTATCCGGATCGTTTCTTTGATGTCGGTATTGCTGAACAGCACGGCGTCACTTTCGCGGCCGGCATGGCAACTGAGGGGTTAAAGCCGGTCGTGGCCATCTATTCGACCTTTCTGCAGCGGGCCTATGACCAGGTTTTGCATGACGTGTGTCTTGATCGGCTGCCGGTAACCTTTGCCATAGACCGGGGCGGCATTGTGGGTGAAGACGGATCCACCCATCACGGGCTATTTGATCTCTCCTATCTGAGGAGCCTGCCCAATATGGTCATAATGGCGCCGGCTGATGAAAATGACCTGCGTGCCATGCTTGCCACGGCCCTGCAGCACGATGGTCCCATTGCGATTCGATATCCAAGAGGCTCAGCGACCGGAGCCGAGTTGGACGAAGTCGTTAAGCCGTTGCAGCTGGGAAAAGCTAAAATCCTGATGGAAGGCGAAGATATATTGATGCTGGCTATCGGCAAATCCGTGAGCGATGCCCTTGCGGCCAGTGAAACGCTGAAGGAACAGGGTATCACGGCCACGGTGGTCAATTGCCGTTTCGTCAAACCCCTGGACATCGATCTGATAAGTGAGCTGGCTGTAAGGATCCCGCGGATTATCACGATTGAAGAAAATGTTCTCCAGGGTGGTTTCGGCAGTGCCGTGCTGGAGGGATTAAATGATAAGAGGCTCACCGGTATTCAGGTTGAGCGGGTCGGCATTGCGGACACCTTTGTGGAGCACGGCCCCCAGCAGTTGTTGCGGACCCTGTACGGTATTGATCCACCTGCCATAGTCAAAGCCGCCGGGCGGTTGATGAATGCGAAATAATTCCGGAACCCTGATTATCTGAAACCTGACTCCCCAGCAAGAGTACCTGATTTGCCTGCAAAAAAACAAAGACTCGACCGGCTGCTCGTCGCCAGAGGGGTTGCCCCGAGCCGCCAGCGGGCGCAAGCCATGATTATGGCCGGCAAGGTCCTGGTGAACAGCCGGCCGGTGGACAAAGCCGGCTTTATGGTTGGCCTAGATGCCGAGCTCGAATTGAAAGGAACTGACATCCCCTTTGTCAGTCGAGGCGGCTTAAAGCTTGCAGGCGCCCTGAATACTCTTGGGGTGAATCCGGCCGGTCTCGTTTGCCTTGATGTCGGTGCCTCCACCGGCGGATTTACCGATTGTCTCCTGCAAAATGGCGCGGCCCGCGTCTATGCCGTTGATGTCGGCTATGGTCAACTGGCATGGAAACTTCGCCAGGATCCGCGCGTGGTGGTTTTCGAACGCACCAATATTCGTCATATGGCGGCTGACGCCATTGGTGAACCGGTTGATTTGGCAACGATCGATGTCTCGTTCATTTCGCTGAAGATTGTTGTGCCGGCGGTTGCCGCCTGTCTGAAAGATGGAGCGCACATCCTGGCCCTGATAAAACCTCAATTTGAAGTCGGTAAGGATCAGGTCGGAAAGGGGGGGGTGGTCAGGAATGCCGACCTTCATGCCCGGGTCATTCAGAGTTTGTCCTCATTTTTTATTGAATTGGGTTTTTTAAGCGAAAACGTCACGCCATCAGCGATTCGCGGGCCCAAAGGAAACCGGGAATTTTTCATTTTGCTGCAGCACCAACCGCAAAAATTGTCCTGATTTTGGGCTTGCTTTTTTTTAGTTTACCAGTTAGACATATCCTTTTAAGAAAAATAGAGAGGAGCTTACATGAGCGAAATAGTTGAAAGTTTAAGAAACATTGCCCTGGTTGCCCACAGCGGCGCCGGGAAGACATCCCTTGCAGAAGCCATGCTTTTCGACGGCGGCGTCACGAAACGTTTGGGCCGGGTGGAAGACGGCAACACCGCGATGGATTTTGAACCCGAAGAACTCAAAAGAACTTCAAGTATCAGCTCCGGGTTCCATCAGGTGGAATGGAAAAAACACACGATTAATATTATCGATACCCCGGGCGATCAGAACTTTTTCTCAGATACCTTGAGCTGCCAGCAGGCGGCTGATGGGGCGCTGGTCGTCATTGATGCGGTGGACGGCGTCAAGGTTCAAACGGAACAAGCTTGGGAATTTGCCAAAAATTTTCAACAGCCGTGTATGATTTTCATCAATAAACTCGATCGTGAACGCGCCGATTTCTCCAGAGCCTTCGATGAAGCCGCCGATATTTTCGAACCCAAACCCATCATCCTGCAACTGCCCATCGGTGCTGAGGACAATTTTAAGGGCGTCGTCGATTTAATCACCGGACAGGCTTATATCTACGACGATGACGGCAAGGCGCAAAAGGGAGAAGTCCCGGCCGACATGCAGGATGCGGTAGAAAGTGAAAAAGAAAATTTAATTGAAAATATTGCCGAAGCCGATGATGATCTTGTCGAGCGCTACCTGGAAGGTGAAGAGCTTACCGAGGAAGAATTGAGAGGCGCTTTGAGAAAAGGAACCCTGGCTCGCACGTTTGTGCCGGTGGTCTGTGGTTCAGCCACTAAAAATATCGGCATCGACATTTTAATGAACATAATGGTGGATTCAATGCCGTCACCGATCGATCGCGGATCACGCGAGGGTACCGATCCGGCGAATGGCGAAGAAATCGAACGGGCGCCGGATCCGGACGCTCCCTTTTCCGCGTTCGTGGTTAAAACCCTGGCCGATCCTTATGCCGGCCGGTTGACAATTTTCAGGGTGGTTTCCGGCTCTTTAGGATCAGACGGCAATTTTTATAATTCCACCAAAGAGACCAAGGAACGCTTCAACCAGCTTCTGACCATTACCGGTAAGGAACAAAAGCCGGCAACGGGTGCCGGACCGGGCTCGATCGTTGCAATGGCCAAACTCAAAGAAACTTTGACCGGCGACACGCTGTGTGATGACGGGGCCAAGATCTCTTATCAATGCGTCGAGCCCCTGCCCTCTTTGATTTCATTTGCGATAAGTGCCAAGTCCAAAGGAGACGAAGACAAAATTTTCAGCTCCTTGGTCAAACTGCTGGAAGAAGATCCCTCGCTCAAGTTGGACCGGATCTCCGAAACCAAGGAAATTATCCTATCGGGTCTGGGGCAGATTCACATCGAGACCGCTGTGGATAAACTCAAAAGAAAATTCAATGTCGAAGTCGTCTTGAATACGCCCAAAGTTCCTTATCGGGAGACGATCAAAAAGAAAGTCAGGGTCCAGGGAAAACATAAAAAACAAACCGGCGGCCACGGTCAATTCGGTGACTGCTGGATTCAACTGGAACCCATGGCCAGAGGCAAAGGCTTCGAATTTGTCGATGCCATCGTCGGCGGTGTGATCCCCAAAACATATATTCCCGCGGTTGAGAAAGGCGTCGTTGAAGCATCCCAAAAAGGTGTCCTGGCGGGCTTTCTCTGTGTCGATTTCAAGGTCACCCTTGACGACGGGTCATTTCATGCCGTGGACTCATCTGAAATGGCTTTCAAAATTGCCGGTTCCCTGGCCTTTAAAAAAGCGGCCGAACAAGCAAACCCGGTTTTATTGGAACCCATCATGAGTGTTACCATTACCACGCCGGAAGATTTTATGGGCGATATCATGGGAGATCTGAACGGCAGGCGCGGAAAGGTGCTGGGGATGGACAGTGCCGGCAGAAATCAGATAATCAAGGCCAACGTCCCGATGGCAGAGTTTTTAACCTATGCCCCGGATCTCAGATCCATGACCGGCGGCCGCGGCATCTACTCCATGGAATTTTCCCATTATGATGAGGTGCCGGCTCAAATCTCAGAAAAGATCGTCGAAGAAATCAACAAAGCCAAAGAAAAATAGAATTTAGTAGCTCCAGAATTCTTTGATGCATTTTCTGGCCGGTGCGTAACCCTGGTGGAATGCGTCCCATTTCCGTCTAAAATTAACCTTGTTTTTGGATTTGATTCTGGCCGCATGGGGGCAGGACGCGAGGTGGAACCTGCGGGAGCTTCGATTGCCGATGTATTTTCCGGGTGCTTCCCGCCAGTTGTGCCACAGGCCTTTTTTCGACTCCATGGCCTTGCGCTGGGCCTGCAGCAACATGCTGCTGTATTTTAAATTGGGTTTGAGATAGAGGTAAAAAGCCAATCCGGCCTGCAGCAGCCGAAGGTTTAAAAAGCTGCCGTCTTCCAGATAAACATAGGCCAAGGTTCTTCCATACCGGTCAGTACGCTCCTGATCATACTCGAACCGAATTCTTTGGGACATTACCAGTTTTTTATTGAACGCCCTGGCCTGGTACCCCTGAGGCTGAGCCTTCTGATTTTCGTGGTCGATTTCCGGCGCGTTGATGCCGATGTACCGAACCCGCTCCCCTGTTGTCAATACAACCGTATCGCCGTCATTCACCCATTTAACCCTGTGCCAGGTCTGAGCCGGTGATTCTATTGAGGTGCCAATTAAAAGCAGGAAAAAAACCAGGGCCAAGCGGCGAGGGATTGAAGATTGAAGATTGAAGATTGAAGATTTGCGGTATTCTATCATTTTATACCGGTTGTCATGAATATGTTCCGTTTGGTCTGGCCGCTGCCTGATTAAGATATTTAGCATAGCAATCAAAAATATGAATAATGACAACCACTATGGTGTTTAGTATTTGGTGTTTAGTGTTTCGGGATACAACTGTTTGATGTGAAGTGATAAATGTCGTACCAAATGCTAAACACGAAACACCAAATACTTTATGAATTCGATTTTATCGAATTCATCAATCTTCAATTTTCATTTGAATGCCGCAGTGTCTAATCGCCTGCTCATCCAGCATTTTGTCGAGCCCACCCTTTTCGGCAGCTGTGAAACCCAGGGATTTTTGCCAAACTTCATCGTCTTCCATACAAAAATAAACGAACACTTCAGGTGCGTAGCGACGGATACTGGCAACGATTTTCCGATAGACCTCGATGCGCAGCGGTTTGAAATATCGCATTTTACCATCGAGTCCGGTTATAAACTCGCCGTATATAATTTTGGATTTGGGAAATCTTTTTTGAATCAGCGGTTTCAGTGACGGCATAAACCGAAATGTCCCCAGGCTGATCCATACGATGTTGTCCGCCGAGACACTGGAAAAAATGTCTCTGATGACCTTTTCATATTCGGCTTCACAGCCGTCGTATATTATAATGGGATCAAAGTGGAACGCCAGGGGATACCCCCAGGATTCACATTTGGCCGCGGCTTTAAGTCTGGCCGCAAGCGAGGCGGTGCGCCGTTCTTCTTGGGCAATTACCCGAGGCGTGTTGACCGACCATGCGGCGATCGTTTTTTCGCGGTGCACCAGGTGCTGCAGCCTGTCAACGGCCGTGGTTTTGGTTTTCAATTCCAGCACTGCGCGGCTCTGACCGGCAAACGCCGGCACCAATCTGCTGCTAAAATCAGTCCACGACTCCCAGATCAAGCTATCGGTGAACTCACCGGTTCCAATCCTGCGTAGTTTGTTTCCATTGAAAACTTGGTCGAGTTCTTTGAAAAGATCCGTGTGGTTGATGAAATACTGCATCAGCGGTGGGTGAAAATATGACTGCAGGATGCAATAAGTGCAGTCCATGTGGCAAAAGGTGCCGATGTGAAGAATCTCATAACCGCAGCAGGTATAGGACCGGGTGCCCGGGCATTTTTTTATGAATGCGCCTTTGTTGCGCGTCAAATACAGCACGGTTTTCCCGTGATGGATCGGGTCAGGCGCAGCGCTGATGCTGTCATAAACTTGCTGACTATTCGCCGCAATTTCGGTCGCCAGGTCCAGGTGCCGCGCAATGGCACGTACTTCAGGGTAATCGGCAACCTCTTGATCGATGTATAGTTTTTGAATGGACATAGGAAAAAATTCTATATCAGATAATTGTGGGCTCTTCAAACTTGTTGTTGGAAGTGACAAGGCAACATCGAAAGAAAATATTGATTGGATAAGCGGTTTTACGGCTTTTCACAGTACGGCGGTGTTGCAATACGTTTGACAGATCATTTGGCTATGCCGCGGGCAAAAATATCAAAGGCGATATCGAGGGTCTGCTTTAAGAAGTTCTTCTCATCATCGATCATGCGTTTGCTCTCTTCCCAAAGCACGACACCCGTGAACAGTGACCAGATGATATCGGCCACAGCGGAAGGATTGGTGTCCAGAAATTCGTGCCGGCCGGAGCTGTCTTCAAACACTTCGGCCAGAACGTTCAGGGAATTGCGTGAGAGTTCGGTGATATTGCCAAGCAAGGGGGAGGATAAATTTTTCAGAGTTTCACTGGATTGAAGGTGAAACATGTTGATCAAAATCATGGGATCAAATTGGTATACATCATATAAAGCTTCTTTGATCGCACTGATTTTCTTTTGCGGATCAGTATCTTTTTCCTTTTTTATATCTGCCAGCCTGATATTTAGATATTGCAATATACGCAGTGATAATGATGCGTAAAGGTCGTCTTTGTTTTTAAAATACAGATAAAGGGTCCCAGGACTTAATTCAGCCTCGCGCGCGATGTCCTCCATCGTGGATTTTGAGAAGCCTTTTTCAGAAAATACGCGTTTGGCGGCTACGATTATCTGCTGGCGTCTTCTTTCACGCTCCCGTTGTTTTCGTTCCTGAATTCCCATAATTTTATGAAGGCAACATCCTGAAGGTAATAAATTGAAGATAAAATAGTGAAGGCAATTTATTTCATGATCCTCACTATAGTTGTTGGGACCTGTTTGTCAAGTAATATTTGTTCATTTTATTGGGTGCAATCGGATAACAGTCACAGTACCGGAGATTTAATCAGGATGGATTGCCTTTTTGGGGGTCATATAAACATAGATTTCAATTTCAAAAGCCGCCTCATTCATCCATAATTTTTTTGAAGCTGGGGTGTTCAATAATGTGATCCAACATCGGACTCAATTTTTTTAGCTGAGCAAGACTGGTGAAGGTCAAATTCAAGGAAAAGGAGTTTCCCTCAAAATCTTTGGGAGGTATTAGCTTAATTGCGGGGTCAAGCTTTAGCTTTTTTAAATGGGCATTGTACTTCTGTTCAGCTGCGACGATTATGGGAAATCGCCGCTGTCTTAGAAGGGAGCGAATTTTTCTTCCTTTCTGTCCACGGTCGGAATCTTCATCCCCCAAAATGTATTGTAACGGGTCCATGGCCAACACTTGCGGGATTGAAATATCTTCTCGGAGAGCGATTTCACTGACCAGCCTGATAAGCTCTCTTTGTTTGTTAAGGCTTAGTCTCAAGTGCTCAAACAGCTGTGCGAATTCGACGGCGGCGTCGGGTTCGAGTCGGGCCAGCTCATTGGCCATGGTTAATGAAATGGTATCGTTCAAGATGCTGGATTGAATGACTTGGGGCAGCAGGCAAAGGTCTATGATTTTTTCGATGACCACGTGGTTTGATGTCAGCCCGCAGGTTGATGCGTAATCAGCCAGTTCCTCCCCGCTTTCTGAATAAGCCGACAGTTTATGCAAGGCCCGGGATGTTTCAATCAAATTTAGCGGCCTTTGGAGTGCATTGTCGGCAATGGCAAGCCGCAGACAGTCCAGTTGATCCGATTGGGGCTTCAGGATTCCGGCGCTGATCTCATGCCAGCCCAAATTTCGGCAGGCCGCCACACGTCGAAAGCCACTGACGATTGCAAATTGACCAGTCTTTTTGAGTAATAGCGGAGGTGATATGAGGCCGACCTGCCGGATAGAGGTCTCCAGGTCACTTAGGTCCCGGCAAGTCGTAATACGGAATTCATCCAGTTGCAAATCGATCAGCGCCAGCGGAACGGTTTGATATTGGGCAGCTTGAATGGGAGGCGGCGGCATTGGTTTAAATAGGTTTCAGGTGTCAGGTTTCAGGTGTCAGATTGCCGATGGGATTAAACGGTCGACTTAACAAGTATTGAGATAAATGATTTAACGAGATACCGACAATATGGAAATTCTCGAAGAATTTCTCGATCAATGTTTTTTGCCCGACACCTGACACCCGAAACCTATTAATTCTTATAGCCCGTGGCTGTCGCCGGTAAGCTGGGTGAGTGCTTCCAGGTATTTTTTGCGCGTATTGCGTATGATGTCTTCCGGCAATGCGGGTCCCGGCGGTTGTCTGTTGTAATTGATGGATATGAGGTGGTCTCTGACATATTGTTTGTCAAAGCTCTGCTGTGAACCTCCGGGTGCATAGGTGTCCCGGGGCCAAAAACGCGAGGAATCCGGGGTCAGAACTTCATCGATCAGAATCAGCTGATCGCCGATCTGTCCAAATTCGAACTTGGTATCGGCGATGATAATGTCCTTTTCAAGGGCCATTTCAGCACCTTTTTTGTAAATGGCGAGGCTCAGATCCTTGACCTTTGAAGCCAATTCCTGCCCGATCCGATTGACGGTTTCTGCAAAATCGATATTGATGTCGTGCGCGCCCAGTTCCTCCTTGGTCGAGGGGGTAAAGATCGGTTCCGGCAGTTGGTCTGATTCCCTTAAACCGGACGGTAAGTCAATGCCGCAAACCGTCTGCGATTCCTGATATGATTTCCATCCCGATCCGGAAATATAGCCTCTGACCACACATTCAATCGGCAAGGGTTCCGTCTTTTTTACCAGCATACTCCGCCCGCGTAAAACGTCGGCATAGGTTTGGCAGGCGGCCGGAAATTCATTCACATCGGCGGAAATCAAATGGTTTTCGACGATCGACTTCATGAGTTCGAACCAATAAAGCGAAATCTGCGTCAGGATGATTCCCTTATCCGGTATCGGGTCCGGCATGACGACATCGAAGGCTGAAATTCGATCCGTTGCCACCATTAATAAACTATCACCAAGATCGTAGATATCCCTGACTTTTCCCCTTTTGAGCAAAGATAATTCTTGAAAATCCGTTTGGCTGACAGGTGCATTCATTAATTTTCATCCTTTCAATTTTTATTAACGACTATTTGTCCTCTAACACCTTCGACGTATCCGAAACTGCACTGTTATCGATGAATTTTTGCATAATTTCGGCTGATTTTTTATCCAGATCAATGAATTCGATTCCGATTTGGTATTTTCCCCCGCCATATGATTTGACATGAACCGCTTTGCCCTTGATGTCCATCAGTTCTTCCTCCAAACTGATCGTCAATTGAACCTTGTGATTAGATTCAATCCGGAAATGGGTTTCCAGTAATATTCCCGCTAAGGAAAGATTCAGAGTCCGGCCCATACCCTGCTTGACGATATTGTCTTCTTCATCAAGACAAATATAAGACAGGTTGAGTGTGTCGATTCGTTCGTACTTTCTTTTATTGTCAGAGGTCATGGCAATTATTTTCCCAGGTTAATGGTTTACATCTTTAGCGTGGCATCCAACTGAAAACCTTGCCTCTTGCGCTGCGCCGGGATAGCAATCAGGATAGGCCGCATGCTGACGCTTGAGAAATTATTTTTTATAATGATTCGTAGCGATCAGGGTCGTGACGGATATACAGGTGGCCAGATGGGCCAGTATATTTTGCAGGGTAGACGATAGCTTCTCGTGATCATTCTGTAAAATAGACGAATCCAGGGCGCGTACTTTAAGATCATTGGATCCAAAGACCGACGCCGAATAAGGCTCTTGGCCCATATCCAGAAAAGGAATGTTGCCGAAAAAATCACCTGCATCAAGACGGGCAACGGGCACGGGTCCGGCCTTGGTTTCACGGGCGACATAGGCATGTCCGGAGCGTATGCGAAACAGGCGATTTTCCTCCTGCCCCTGCTTGATCAGTCTTTTTTTGCCTTTAATAACCGAGGCCGGCTTGCGGCCTTGCGAAAAATATTGGACGGTCATCGCCGTGACCTGCTTCAATCTCGCATCCAGAGCGTTGATAAATTCCCGGTAATCCATCGTGCAGCTTGCCAGTTCACTGTTCATCAAATGGGCATCCAGCATACCGAGCTGCACGCTACCCTCCGCCGTTATGGAGGCACTGCGAACATTCTCCCCTTTCAACAGGGCTGCGATGCTGCCCAAAAACGCACCATCTCCGATTTTGAGCAGCTTCAAATCCCCCTTGGGTGTATTTTTCGAAATATGGGCAATACCTTCCAAGATTACCCATATCCAGTTTCCGTGGTTGCCTTCTTGCACGATTTCGTCACCATCGTAAAAGCTTTCCTCATCAACCACATATGAATAGTCGACCAGAGGGCCCTTCAATAGCGGTAACGAACCGGATTTGACCGTCGGCGTCGGCCCGGATGTACTTTCCGCTCCGGCGTTCGCGCTTGGTGCCAGCACCTCCACCTGGCCTTCGTCCAATAGTCGCAGGCCGTCGAGGATAATTTCCATCCGGCTTTTGGTGACGAGTTTTTGACAGGTAACCGGTTCCTGAATGAACTCGAATTGACCGTCTATCCATCCAAACAGCGAAAACAGTGCATCAAGGCCGGTTATCGAACCATTGTCGGCATTAATCGGATTGCCTTTTTCGATGTAAATAATGCCTTCGTGGGAGGTGTAGTTGCTCGTAATATGCAACGTTCCCGTCCCGGACGATGTGCCGAGAAGTTGCAGTACTTCACCCAAATTCAGAAAACTTAAATTCCCTGCAAATGCTACACTGCCAGCCATTTCGATATATTATCCACCCAAATTCAGTTCTTTTTGAAGCGCCCTCAATACCAGCTTCAAGCAGGCATTCAAAGTCGGGCCAACGCCTTCTCCTTTTAAAGCGGCTCCCGGCATAGAGGGAACCTTTAACTGTCGATTCAAATCGTACTGCATTTTTTCGAGTGGCATGAGTTTGATATTGGCATCCTTCAAATCTCTTTTATTAAATTGCATAACCAGCGGCACTTTAAATATGCTGAGGTTATAGTCCTTTAGGTTTTGCTGCAGGTCTTTTAAGGCCAGCATGTTCTTTTCGCGGCGAACTTCAAGAGAATCTGCAACGAAAATGATTCCGTCAGCCCCCCTCAACACCAGCTTGCGAGTTGATGCATAGCGCACCTGCCCCGGAACGGTATACAACTGAACCCGTACCTCACAACCCATGAGCTTGCCAAGTTCAATAGGCAGAAAATCAAAAAAAAGGGTTCGATCGCCATCAGTATTGATGGAAACCATTTCCCCTTTTACTTGCTTTTTGAAAGCCTTGTGAATATATTCAAGGTTGGTTGTTTTACCGCAGCGTGCCGGCCCGTAATAAACGATTTTGCACTCTATTTGTCTTTTCTTTAAATTAACTATCGCCATCTGAATTAGCTCTTAAATACAATAACTTATCATAACACAATCAAGCCGGGATCGAAAGACAAATTGATAATTGCTTTAACTAATAATATTTATCCTATTTTAGGGTATTCTGTCAATAAGTGACGATCATATAAATTGGGTTGACAATATAAAATAATTGTTGAATATCAATGTGTTTGGCTCGATGGCAGGTGCATACCGCTCTGAGCGGGATTGTATTGGAACCTTATCAATCAAGGAGGAAATTGTTATGGACAAAAAAGTTACTGTAATCGGTGCCGGAAATGTCGGCGCGACCGCCGCCCAGCGACTGGCAGAGAAACAGTTGTGTGATGTTGTTTTGGTGGATATTGTGGAGGGCGTGCCCCAGGGAAAGGCGCTCGATCTAACCCAGGCGGCGGCCATTGAAAAACATGACTCCCGTGTCACGGGCGCCAACGCCTATGATGACACTGACGGATCTGATATCGTCATAATCACCGCCGGCATTCCGCGCAAACCCGGTATGAGCCGGGATGATCTCATCAGCACCAACGCCGGCATAGTCGGCAGCGTTACAAAAGAGGTGACCGCCCGATCCCCCGAGGCTATTTTGATTGTCGTAAGCAACCCGCTGGATGCCATGTGCCATGTCGCTTTTGATACCTGTGGCTTTCCCAAAGAAAGAGTCATTGGCATGGCCGGGGTGCTGGATTCGGCCCGATTCAGAGCTTTTATATCCATGGAGCTGAACGTTTCCGTTGAAAACACCCATGCCTTCGTCCTCGGCGGCCATGGTGATACCATGGTGCCGTTGCCCCGCTACTCCACGGTAGCCGGAATTCCCATCACCGAATTGCTTGCCCAGGATCGCATCGATGCCCTGGTGGACCGAACCCGCAACGGCGGTGCTGAAATCGTCGGTCTGTTGAAGACGGGCAGTGCTTTCTATGCCCCGGCCTCTGCTGCGGTGGAGATGGCGGAATCTATTCTTAAAGACAAAAAGAAAATATTGCCCTGTGCCGCTTATCTCCAGGGCGAGTATGGCATCAATGATCTTTTCATCGGCGTTCCCGTGAAATTAGGAGCCAAGGGCGCTGAAGAAATCATAGAGATAAAGCTGACCGATGAAGAGAATCAAGCCCTGCAAAACTCGGCTGCAGCCGTGCAGGAACTCAAGGATGTGCTCAAGACACTCGGGTGAGGCGTTCAAACGGGAAACCCCGGGAAAGTAAAGCAGCTTAAAATTCTATTTTAAGCAAGTTTGACGATACAGGTTTCAGGTGTCGGGTTTCAGGTGTCAGCATTGGCGTCGGCCCTGTTGATACATGGGCGGTGAAATTAAATCAAATTGATAATTCAACCTACGGGGTTTCGTTTGAGGAATTAGGAAAGTTAGCCCTGACACCCGAAACCTGACACCTGAAACCTTTTCACTGCCCCTCGGCTCCGGCACCTATTCCTCTATAATAATCCGTGCAGCGCCTGATAGGTTCAACTCCCCAAAGCTTTGTGAACCGACTCGGCCACCTTGCGATTGAATCCGGGCAGGGAACTTATTTGTTGGAGGTCTGCTGCCCGGATATTTTTAACGCTTTTAAAATGCTGCAGTAATATCGCCTTTCTTTTACGGCCGACGCCGGGGATTGAATCAAGGGCGGATTGCAGAGTTGTTTTGCTGCGCCGTTTGCGGTGATAGGTAATTGCAAAGCGGTGGGCCTCATCTCTGATTCTTTGTAAAAATAAAAGCAAGTCCCCTTCCCTGCCGAACCCTATGGGATTGGCTCTGGCCGGTAGAAAAATTTTATCCTGCGTCTCCCCCTTTTTGTCGTCTTTTTTGGCGATGCCGGCAACTTCAAATTCTCCGGCAAGGTTCAACTCTTTTATCACTGCCAAGGCGATGTTGAGTTGTCCCTTGCCGCCGTCCACCATCAAAAGATCCGGATAGAAAATGGCTTCATCGGTTTTCCTGAAACGCCTTTCCAGCACTTCTTTCATATAGGCATAGTCATCGTGCTCGGCGACGCTGCGGATGCGGTATTTTCGGTAGGCAGACTTTTGGGCGCGCGCCATTTCGAAAACGACCATCGCAGCCACGGGCTCCGTTCCGGAAATATTGGAATTGTCGAAGCATTCAATTCGTTCCGGTAGTTTGCTCATTTTAAGCTTTTTTTGCAGCCTGAGTAGGAGGTCCATTTCGGCGGACCGCGAAGCGATCAGGTTTTTCAACTCATTTTGAGCGTTGTGCTCGGCCAGATTCACCAGATGCGCTTTTTCGCCCCGTTGGGGCCGGAGGATGGCGACTTTTTTCCTTCTTATGCTGCGCAGCCATTCGGCCGTCAATACGGCATCTGCCAGGTCGACCGATAGCAGCAGTTCATCGGGAAAAAAAGCGTGTCGTTCATAATATTGCCGCAGAAAGGCCGCCATCATTTCCGGATCGCTGGAAATGATCTCAGGAAAATCATAGTGGCGGGTTCCGGTAAGAAATCCGCCACGCACGGACATCACCGTGATCACCGAGCAATCCGGTGCCCGGGCGATGGCAAATACGTCGCGGTCTTTGAAATCCGTCGTCACCGCTATCTGTTTTTCGATCGTGCGCTCCAATGCATAGATTTTATCTCTTAACCGGGCGGCTCTCTCAAATTCCTGATTTTGAGCACAGGCCTCCATTTGCTTTTTGACTTTGCGGATCAAATTCGGTGTTCTACCCCTTAGAAACATAATGGCTTCGTTCACCTGTTCCTGGTACAGAGCCGGGTCGACATCGCCGCAGCATGGGGCCAGACAGCCTTCCATCTGGCAATGGAGACAGGGCCGGGTTCGGTTTTTAAACTCACGGGCTTTGCACTTGCGGAGTTTGAAGGTTTTATTGATAATCCGAAGGGTTTCGCGCACGGCATGGGCCGAAGAGAAAGGTCCGAAATACAAGGCGTCATCCTGGCCGATCTTTCTGACGATGGAAAAATTGGGATAATCTTCGGATAAATCAATGCGCAGCGACGGATAGCGCTTGTCGTCTTTCAACACAACATTATAACGCGGTTTATGCCGCTTGATGAGATTGGACTCCAGAATAAGCGCCTCTTTCTCAGTCCGGGTGATGACGGTTTCAAAATCCGATATTTTATTGACTAAAATATTGATCTTGGCATCGATTTGCCCCGAATTTTTGAAATACGAAGCCAGCCGTTTTTTCAAATTGCGGGCTTTTCCGACATATATGACCGCACCGGTATCGTCCTTCATCAAATAGACACCGGGTTCACCGGAGACCCGGGTCAGTTTTTGCTGGATGTTATTATCGGGATCGATGGGTAAGTCTTCTTGCATGATCTTCGTTCAATGTACTTTAGTCACCTCAGAGCGGCGATATTTATCATAAAAATCCAGTGTTCTGTGTTCTGTCTTCTGTGCCATCTGACCTCTGGCCTCTGTCTTCTGTCATCTGACCCCTGTCTTCTGACCTCTGTCTTCTGTCAACTTACATGACAATCAACTTCTGCAGGGCCCGTATCTGGTCTCTTAAATTTGCCGCTTTTTCAAATTCGAGTTCTCGGGCGGCCTCATCCATTTCTCGGCTCAGCGACTTAATTACCGAATCGATGTCATCCAGCGAATTGTAATCCGCGATAGCTTCCGCAACTTGATCTGTTCCTGAATCTTGCTGGACATCGTCAAACTCAAATATCGGTGTTATTTCTTTTTGAATCGTGGCAGGCGTTATATTGTGCTTTCGGTTATAGGTTTGTTGAATTTGACGACGCCGGTTGGTTTCATCCAGGCACTGCTGCATCGATCGGGTGACTTTGTCGGCATACATAACAACCATGCCCTGGGCATTGCGAGCCGCCCGTCCGCATGTCTGTATCAGGGACCGGGTCGAGCGCAGGAAACCCTCTTTATCGGCATCCAGGATGGCCACCAGTGATACCTCCGGGATATCAAGCCCTTCCCGCAACAAATTGATGCCCACCAGCACATCGAATTTACCGATTCTCAAATCTCGAATGATGTCCATTCTTTCGAGGGTGCTGATATCGGAATGAAGATATCGCACCCGAATCCCCAGGTCGGAATAAAATTCCGTAAGATCTTCCGCCATCCTTTTGGTCAGGGTTGTGACCAGGACCCGGTGATTGCGTTCCTGATGAAGCAGAATCTCATCCAGTAAATCGTCAACCTGGTTTTGGGCACTGCGCACTTCGATCAGCGGATCAACCAGACCCGTGGGGCGGACAATCAACTCGACCGGCGGTATTTGGGTATGCGTCATTTCATATTCGGCCGGGGTTGCCGAGACATAGACTGCTTGAGAAATTCTGGCCTCGCTTTCTTCGAATCGCAACGGCCTGTTATCCAGGGCAGACGGCAGACGAAACCCGTACTGGACCAAAGTTTCCTTGCGCGACCGATCCCCACGGTACATACCGCGCAACTGTGGCACGGCAATATGGCTTTCATCGATAAACAGCAGAAAATCTTCCGGAAAGTAGTCGAGCAAGGTGGGCGGCGGTTCTCCGGGCAGACGGCCTGTCAAATGGCGGGAATAATTTTCTATGCCGTTGCAATAGCCAAGTTCCTGAATCATTTCAAGATCGAAATGGGTGCGTTCTTCAACGCGCTGGGCTTCGATCAATTGGTTCTCGTCGCGAAAATAATTAACCCGCTCCTTCAATTCTTCCAGAATCGTTTGCATGGCCCTTTTGAGGGTGGTTTTTTTCGTCACGTAATGGCTGGCCGGAAAAATGGTTATATGATTCAGTCGTTTATTCACTTTGCCGCGTAAAGCATCGATTTCGGAAATGGCCTCGATTTGATCGCCGAAAAAATCAATGCGAATGGCCCGCTCTTCCTCGTAGGCCGGGAACACTTCAACCCGATCACCCCTTACCCGAAATACCCCCCGATGAAAATCCATATCATTGCGTTCGTACTGCATTGCAATCAAATTGAACAAGAAGTCATCGCGGCCCAACTCCATGTTTTGGTCGATATCGACCCGCATGCCCAGATAGTCTTCCGGTGCACCGAGTCCGAATATGCATGAAACACTCGCCACAACCACAATATCCCGGCGTGACAGCACCGAGCGGGTCGCGGAGTGCCGCAATTTGTCGATCATTTCATTGATGGAGGAATCTTTTTGGATGTAGGTATCACTGGACGGAATATAGGCTTCCGGTTGATAGTAATCATAGTAGCTGACAAAATATTCAACGGCGTTTTTGGGGAATAACTGTCTGAACTCATTATATAATTGGGCCGCAAGGGTTTTGTTGGGCGCGATCACGAGGGTCGGCTTGTTGACCTTGGCGATGACCTGGGCCATGGTGAAGGTCTTGCCGGACCCGGTCACGCCCAACAGTACATTGTGGCGTTCGCCGTCGGTCAAATTATGGGCCAACTGATCAATGGCCGCCGGTTGATCTCCAGAGGGTTCGAAGTCTGAGACTAGTTCAAATTGGGACATTCTGAGTACTCTATCAATTTTATTTGACAACATCTTATAATAAAAACAAGGTTTCAGGTGTCAGTGTTCAGGTGTCAGAATCTACAAACTCTTATCCCTGACACCCGAAACCTGACACCGGAAACCTATTCACGTCATCAAAGCTATAACGATAACATGCAGGTCAATCTATAGCCGCAGTATTTATTTGTTTGTCAGCAAAGCCACGCACATGGCCCCAATGCCTTCCCCTCGGCCGATGAAGCCGAGTCCTTCGGTGGTGGTGGCTTTAATATTAATGCAGTCCGGGGCAACTTCAACGGTGTTGGCCAGGTTTTCCTGCATTCTTTCGCGGTAAGGACCGATTTTGGGTGCTTCAGCAAATAGGGTGGCGTCGATATTGCCGATCTCCAATCCTTTGCCGCGAATCAGTTCAAATGTGCTGGCCAGCAGTTTCATGCTGGATATGTCCTTAAACCTAGGATCAGTGTCTGGAAAATGCAAGCCGATGTCACCCATTGCCGCCGCACCCAGCAACGCGTCACAAACGGCATGCGTCAAAACATCGGCGTCCGAATGGCCCAGCAGTCCTTTGTCAAAAGGTATCGCAACCCCGCCCAACACCAGTTTGCGGCCGGCTACCAGCCGGTGAACGTCATACCCCATACCGATATTCATTGTGCATTCCTCGCTATCGAATTATCATTATCCAATAAAATGAGCATGAACCTATTTTGATGAGATCTATTGACCAATGCTGATCTGCGACAATCCAAATTATCATAAAAACCATTTAGCGTAAACCGGCGCAGAGGCTGCACAGCAGGCGCCCGGACTCAAGGATAAGTTCCATTAAAGAGTTTTTGAACTACTAAGACGAGCAAAGATCATTAGACACAATGTAAAACCTAAAATCGAAATTCAGCCTTTACCCCCGCGGTTGCGGGATGACACATCTATCTTAAAGAACTATGGTGTGCCTCTAACGCCGGAAAACTAACACCGAAAGCCTTGTCTTGAACGGTACAAATTTGTTGTCTTGCCCGGACAGCCTTTAGATCTAATTAATTTTGGATTTCTCTGTATCCACCATATCGCTTCCATAAAACTTGACCAATATGAAACTACGGGTATATGCTTGGAGTCTTGAGTTCGGTATCTTTGCAAACAGTCAATGATCAAAATAATCAATCTCGATAAAGGAGCATTTCGTGGGATCAGAAAAATCCGCCATGACAGATCGCGAGGCCAAGGAATTTTTATCAAAATACGGAATACACTTTGTTCCGGAAACCTATGTTGATCGACAATCGGATGTGACCGCGGCGGCCTGTAAACTGGGATTCCCGGTGGTGGTCAAAGGAATGGGACGCAAGCTGTTGCACAAGTCCGACCGCGGACTGGTGCACCTCAACCTGTCGGACGCTGCAGCCGTTGAATCGGCCGTCAGGGACATCGTCGCCGCGGCAGCGCCGGAATTAGAGGGCTTCTCGATTCAACCGCACATCAAGGGACGGCGTGAACTGGTGGCCGGCCTGTTTCGGGATCCTCAGTTCGGCCCGGTGGTTATGTTCGGCACGGGTGGGATATTCACGGAAGCCTTTGCGGATGTAAGCTTTCGCCTAGCACCTCTGACCGAGCTGGATGCCCTCGCGATGCTGGATGAAATCCAGGGCAAAGCCCTGCTGGGGGATTTCAGAGGGGAAGCCGCCGTCCGGCGCGATCAGCTGATTCAATCCCTGCTGGCCTTGTCCCGCATCGCCGGGGAACATTCGGATGTGGCCGAAATAGATATCAATCCCTTGCTCGTCACCCCCGGCGGCCGGGTGGCGGCGCTGGATGCCCTGGTCGTCCGCCGACATTCGACCCCGGAAACCGGATCTATGCCGGCGGTTTCGCCCGATGCGATCGGATCGCTGTTCTATCCCAAAAGTGTCGCAATAGTAGGCGCTTCAGCTCAAATTGGAAAATGGGGGCATTCGGTGCTGACCAATACGATCAGTGGCGGTTTCAATGGCGAAATTTACCCTGTCAACCCCGCAGGGGGCCAAATTGCCGGCAAACCCGTCTATCGATCGGTCACCGAGATTCCGGGGCCGGTCGATCTGGCCGTTGTAACGATTCCAGCCGCCAAGGTTCCGGACCTCGTTGCGCAGTTTCAGACCAAAGGCATTCGCAACATGCTGCTGATTTCCTCGGGTTTCGGAGAGACCGGTGAATACGGTAAGCAGCTGGAAAGGGATCTGGTCCAGGCCGCCCGAGCAGCAGGCATCCTGGTGCTGGGTCCCAATACCATGGGAATTTGCAATCCGCACATCAACATGTACTGTGCCGGTTCCCCGGTTATGCCCCGGCCGGGATCCACGGCCATGGTGGCGCAGTCCGGCAATATGGGCATCCAACTGCTGGCTTTTGCTGAACAACAGGGTATCGGAATCCGGGCTTTTTGCGGCTCGGGCAACGAGGCCATGATGACTATCGAAGATTACCTGGATGGGCTGGAAATCGACACCCTCACCCGCACGGTGATCCTGTATGTCGAAAGCGTTAAAAACGGCCGGCGGTTTTTTGAAAGTGCTTCGCGGGTCGGACGCAAAAAACCGATTGTCTTGCTGAAAGGCGGTCGCAGCCGCGCCGGCAACCGCGCCGCAGCCAGCCACACCGGCGCCATGACATCGGATGTAAAAGTATTCGATGCCGTCTGCCGGCAGGCTGGAATCGTCAGCGCGGACAAACCGATGGATCTGCTGGATTTGGCGGCGGCCTTCTCTTCGCTGCCTCTGCCGGAGGGCAACCGGGCCGCGATCATGACCCTGGGCGGCGGCTGGGGCGTGGTGACGGCCGACTTGTGTGCGGAGTTCGGCCTAGATGTGCCCGAACTTTCAGCACAGCTCATCTCCAGGATCGACGAGATGCTGCCGAGTTACTGGAGCCGTTCCAATCCAATCGACCTGGTGGGAGACCGCGATCCCGAAGTGCCCATGAAAGTTATGGAAAAACTCATGAAGTGGGATGGATGCGATGCCGTGATCAATCTCGGCGTCCTGGGCCGCCGGATTATGGTGAAGCGATTCGGGGAATCGGTCCTCAAGGCCAAGTCCGGTTATTCGGCTGAATTCATCGACCAGGTCAACGACAGATTCCTCGAATTTGAAGCGGCCTACATTAAACATATCGTGGCATTGATGGATCGATATCAAAAACCGGTATTCGGAGTCAGCCTGCTGCCGGATGAAAAAAACCAGACCCTGTACCGGGTTGAAGGCAGCCCGTTTAAAGGCGTATTCTACCCCACGCCGGAGCGGGCGGTCAAAGCATTTTCCAAGATGGTGGACTACCGACGGTTTCTCAAAAGGACAAACGAAACTTAGATTTTAGATTTTGGAATTCGGATTTTGGATTTAAGGTATTTAATCTGTTTTTATTATTCGATAGCGCACGACAATACCACAATTCAAAAATCCTAAATTAATTTGAGAGGATGCTCCGGATTTTGACTTGCACTATCAGATATCGTATGATAGGAAGGCGTTCCTTCGAATTTTGGAAATATTAGATTGCATTAGATAGAACTCAATTCCTGTCTAAATAGATTTGGTATGAAATACAATGACAAAAAAACCTTTTAAATTTAAATACGATTTCGAAATCGGCTATCTGGTGAAAAGCCCCTGCAAAAAATGCATCTATCACAAGGCCTTCCCCAAGTGTTCCGATCAATGTGAGATGTTGGACAAAATCCACACGATTCTAACGGAATCCGTTTCTTGCACCCGACGTAAATAACAACCAATCTGAGCGCTTTGCATCTTCGGGACCCGATCCGGGCGGGCATAAAGCCCGCCGCTAGGATAATTGGATCTGTTTGGGTCTCGCGGTATGACTTTATCGCTCTTATGAAACTACGCCTATATTATTAACCTCAAGAAAGGGATTTTAAATCGTGCTCGTCCTCGTGCTCGTCCTCGTCCTCGATACAAAGAGGCTCAAAAGCTTCGAGGACGAGCACGAGGACGAGGACGAAACGGCAAAAGAGTTAATCGAAACAGCCTTGATTTTGCGCAGTTTTTTTTCCGATTAGACCGGCTGTCCTTTAGACGGAGGCTGCCGCTCGTGTGAAACTTTATGAAATGTCGAATGTCGATTGACGAATGATGGAGTCGCTTCGCTCTGTCGTTTGAAATAGATAGAATTCATTATTCGATGTTCGATGTTGGACGTTCGATGTTCGACGTTCATTAGTTTCTTTTCTTTTATCAGACCGGCTGTACTTTAGCCGGAGGCCTCCGCTCTTATGAAACTTCATTAAAAGCGAACCGCAGAATATTGAACAAGAAATATCGAATGATGAAGTGTGGTATCGCTTCAGGCTTGGGGCTTCGCCCTTCGGGCTACGACCCCACAGGTCGCCTTCGACCTTGGTCGGGCTACGAACCCACAAGAAGACCCGACAAGTCGCCCAATCTTAATTAATATAGACAGAATACCTTAAATCCAAAATCCGCATTCCAAAATCTAAAATTTGCTTTTTGAGGTTTCTTTTATTGATCAGACTGGCCGTTTTTAGCCAGAGGCAGCGCTCTAATGAACTTAAGGGCCGTATTATGGTTCTTCGGATTCTGTTTTCTTTGGGTTTTTCGAAGATATATCATTCGGAGAGAAATGACCCTGCATACCCTTTACCTGGTAGTTTAAGTCTTTTCCTGTGTTTCTATTTACAAGTCTCACAGAAAATGACTCTTCAAAATTCTCGTTTGAGATAAAAATGACACCGTTATGGGTCGTATGAGGATCTATCACCAACTCACCAATATTTTTTTCGCTAAAATCTTTGTCAAGAATAACTACTATAATGTCTAAAGTTTCGAGATCACGGCCCCCCAGGTCAACCCGGCCCCCAGACCTAAAAACATCACGATGTTGTCCGGCCCGATGACTCCCATTTCAAGGGCTTCATCAAAGGCAATCGGGATGCTGGCCGCGGTCGTGTTGCCGTAACGTTGGATGTTGTGGAACACTTTGTCTTCAGGCAATTTCATGGACTGCTGAAAAAACTGGTTAATGCGCAGGTTGGCCTGGTGTGGAATAAAAAGATCGATATCTTCGAGGGACAGCCCGGCTTTTTCCAGGGTTTCTCCCACCACCTCGGGCAGCTTCTGCACAGCCAATTTGAAGATATTCTTTCCGTCCATAACCGGATAATGCCGCCCTTCGTCGATCAGTTCATGGCTGATGCGTGGGTTCAATCGCGAGGACCCGACTTCAACCATCAGGCTCTCGGCGTATTCGCCGTTTGCATGCAGGGCCGATGCGAGAATGCCGGTCGTCTCATCGGATTCAATACCTTCCAGACAGACGGCCCCGGCGCCGTCCCCGAAAATGACCGCCACGTCCCTGCCCCGGGTGGAAATATCCAGGCCGGTACTGTGAACTTCTGCACCGACGAACAGAACTCGATCGGCCAATCCGCTGCGGATGTAAGCATCAGCCGTCGCCAACCCATAAAGGAATCCGGTGCACTGTTGTCTGATATCCAGGGCCGGCGTTGAGTTTAAACCAAGCTTGCGCTGCATGAGGCATCCCGGACCTGGAAAAAAATAGTCCGGGCTCAGGGTGGCGAAGATGATCAGATCGATATCCGGCGGCTCCCAGCCGGATTTTTGCAGAGCAATCTGGGCGGCTTCGAATCCCAGATCGGATGAGCCCACATCCCCTTCCGCCGGAATCCAATGCCGCTGCTCGATACCGGTGCGCTGCCGGATCCATTCATCGGATGTATCCATCCATTGCGTCATCTCCTCATTGCTGACCACGCGCGGTGGCAGATAGCGTCCGGTGCCTCGTATCACTGTTCTTTTCATGATCGTCGTTCCTTTAAAGGTTAACGGTTTCAGGTATCAGCGCCGCCGCAGGCCGCGAGCGTCCAGTCTAATCAAAGTAATAAACTAATGAACGTTGAACATCGAACGTCCAACATCGAACATCGAATAAGGTATTCTGTCTATTTTAAAACGACTGAGCGAAACGATTCCGCCATTCGACATTCGACATTCGTCATTCGTCATTTCAAGTAGTTTCATACAAGGTAACAAGAGTTCAGATAGCAAAAACATTCCGGCTCTCCTAACGCTGAACCTTTGAACCTTGAACCCTGAACCTGGATTACCCCCAAAGCGCCTCCCGCAGGCCTGAAGTTCTTTCAATTCTGCGTCCAATTGCGGTTTCGAGAACGGCTTCCGGACCCCAGATGGAAACCGTTTTTTTTGCCCGCGTCAATCCGGTGTAGATCAATTCCCGGGTCAGCAGCGGATAATCCTTTTGCGGCAGCAAGAGGATGACGTTGTCGAATTCGGATCCCTGGCTTTTATGAACGGTCATGGCATAAACCGTTTCATGGCCTGAAAGCCTGCGGGGCGGAAACCGTTTATATCCACGGTCAGGATCCGGAAAATAGACATACAGTCGTTCGTCCGCCGACAGCGGATCAGGCAGCGTGATTCCGATATCGCCGTTGAAAAGACCGAGATTGTAGTCGTTACGGGTTATCAGAACCGGCCGTCCGCGATACCATGGGTGGCTCCCCCGTTGAATGCGCGGCACCAGACCCGCCTGAGCTAAAATCTGTTCTGCCAGAACGTTGATGTGCTCAACTCCAAAAGGCCCGATATTCAGGGCGCACAAGACCTTAAACCGCATAAATTCACCCATAGCTAACATGGGATCATTGATTGTCAAGTATTTTTTGTAGCCTTCGACAATGGAACGGCTGAGTTTCGGCACCAGTTTCCCATGGGAGACAAAGTCATGGCAGGCAATTGATGTCTCGGCCGGATCATTCAACAAGCTCAATGCTGATTCACTGTCACCCTTATTAACCGCCCGGCTCAACCCCCCGATGCCGCTTTGCGGTTCGAACCGATAGTTCTTTTGCAATACGGTGATACAATCCTCCAGACCTGACGGGGTAGTCGAGTGCGGGAGCCGGCCGTGAAGCGCAATCCGGCCAAAGCGTTCGATTTTATCCCCCAGGCTTCTTGTGATACCGTGGACTGGTTGACGGCCGCAAATATCACCCAGAACCGAACCGGCCTCAACCGATGCCAGTTGGTCTTTGTCTCCGATCAATACCAGCCGGGCATTCCCGGCGACCGCCTGCACCAGTTTGGACATCAGGGCCAAATCCACCATCGATGCTTCATCAATGACAATGAGATCGGCAGCCAGCGGATTATCTGAATTGCGACGAAAATACGGGGTGCCGAAAATCGGCTTCAGCAGGCGGTGGATCGTATGCACTTGATCGGGAATGGCCTCCAGGAGAGCGGACGGGCAATCCAGCCGGCGTTTGGTCTCGGCAATCGATTCCGCCAGCCTGGCAGCTGCTTTTCCGGTGGGTGCGGCCAGCAGGATAGTCGGGTTCTCTGCCAACGTACATGCCAGAAACAAGGCCAATATGCCGGTGATGGTGAACGTTTTGCCGCTGCCCGGCCCCCCCGTGATAACACTGAAGGGTTTGAACACTGTGACAACAGCGGCCAGAGCCTGCCAGTTGATCTCCGCGTTTTTTGGCGACGGAAACAATTTTTCCAGATATACGGATAGTGCGGCCGGATTGAAATCCTGCAGTTCCGTCCCGGACCATTGACCAATGGCCCGGGCGAGGTTGTTCTCATATTCCCAGTAGCGGCAAAGATAAAGTCGCTGGCGCTCATCAAGAATCAAGGGACATTTCTGGCCGGGTTCGCCCACGGCCGGACTGACCCCGAGCATCCTGCGCCAATCAGTCAGGGGCGGACAAACCACTGCATGGGAACCGTCAGGCGTTTCATATAACCGGGTAGCGGCGACAGACGCCAGATCCAGGCAGATATCGCCCTGGCCGGTTGCACGACTTGTCAAGGCCGCTGCCAGGAAAACACCCGGTTCCGGCCGGTCGGAGAATCGTGCAATGAACCGGCCGAAATGGATATCGATATCCGAAAATATGCCGGCCATGTCTAACATCGATTCCAGTTTTTGTAATTGTCCCTTTGGCATATTTTTTCGAACTACCTAAATTTTAGTTAAATTTGGCTCTAGTGAAATTTGAGGCTGCCTCACCGGAATTAAATAGCTGCGATGATTGATATTTCATAATTCGGATTTCTATCTGTTATAATAAATGCTTGAGCGAAGCGATTCCTTAATTCTTCAATCTTCAATCAATCTTCAATTTTCATTCTCCGTGCCCGTATCCGGGAATCAACGCTTTACCAATTTGGTGGATCAATTCCGGCGCGGGACGATCAAAAAATATTCCGTTCCCGGGGCCGACGCGGGGTTCCACACCTCGGATAAACACATAAAATACGCCGCCGAAATGTTCTTCATAGCGGTATCCCGGTTGCTGATAACGCAAATATTGATGCAGGGCAAGAGTATAAAGGTAGTACTGCAAGGTGTACAAATCCGTCTGCATGGAATGAACCAGGGCTGCTTGGTCATAATCAGCCAATTCGGAACCAAGAAAATTTGATTTCCAGTCCACCAGGTAAAAACGCCCTTGATACTGAAATATCAGATCAATGTAGCCTTTCATGAAGCCTTGCCGGGGTCTGAAGTCCAGCTTTCCCAAATGTCCGGATATAGAATCCAAATCCCCGGCCTGGGAAACTTGTCCAAATACTCTCGCTAAATCGCGAGGGGTAAGATAATTCAAGGGGAAATAGAATTCCATTTCATTGATCCGTGCACTCAATGGTATCGAGGAAAGCGTCAACTCGGCCAGATCGGGATGCAGCGAAACCGACAGAACCTTTTTCACGGATCGGCAAATGGTCTCCCGCCAGGCCGGATCGAATCCATACTGCTGCAGTTTAATGTCAGCCAACTGTTTCAAGACTTCGGGATCTGTCACGGTAAAATCATAGTGTTCCAATATATCGTGGAAAAATGTCCCGGCCCGGGCACCTTTCGGAAACGTGAAAATCGAGGCATCGCGCCGGCTGTATTCCGTGGTTGACGCGGGCAACGGACTGGTATTATCCGACCCCAGTAAATTGCCGGCGACATCCCGATCCGGTAAATCAAAATCAGGCTGAGCGGAAGAAACCAAAGAAGAATAACTTGAGATTTTCCATGAACTATCGATTTTACCCTTGAAATTACGGGAAAAGCATGCTGCTCCATTTTGTTCGGGCCCCCGGGATCCGTCCGCGGAATCGGTTGCCACAGGCAGCGGCTCAAGCCGGATGCTGTTTTGCGACCTGCCGGCCAATTGTTGTAGATCTGCGACAAATTCTGAATCCGTTTTAGCCTTGAAAATATTTTTTGTCTGCAGCGCTAAATCGTCGGTTGGAAATCCGGCCGGCCGATTCGCGTTTGCGTGCAGCAGATAGGCCAGGGCCGATGTCTCGGCGGTATTGATGCGGCCCCAGGCCAGGTAGCAGCGGTCTTTGGCGCGCGTCAGGGCCACATAAAGCAGTCTGAGATTTTCAGACAATATCTCGTTTTGAGCCAGGGCACGGTGATGGCTGCTTGCATCCGAGCCTAGACCCAGGGTCAAGCGCCCATTATCTTCGATGTCATGAAATGTGAACTCTTTATTCCTGGTCAATGATTTTTCCCAAGCAAAGGGACAAAAAACAATCGGATACTCCAGGCCCTTGCACTTGTGAATGGTGACGATTTTGACGGCCCTCTCGTCGCTTTCAAGCCGCAACTGGTGTTCTTCAAGCCGCGGGGTCGCTGGATCCCGCTGCTTGGCCAGCCACTTCAGCAATTCGGAGGTGCCCGCACCATGGTCCATCGACCGACGGTGCAGTATTTCCGACAGGTGCAGGACATTGGTCAGTCGTCGTTCACCATCGGGCAAGCTGAGAAGCCGTGCCCGAATTTGCTCCCTGGCGAGAAACACCCGGAACATACGGATAAATCCATAGCGGCCCCAGAGTTCATGGTATTCAACGAAACCGGCCTGTCGTTTGTCCCACTGTTGAGATTCCAGATTATCGGAGATCAATTCCTCGGCCGCCATACCCAGCATGTCGGTTGCCAGGGCGGCCTTAATGCGGGCAAGGTCCAGCGGATCTGAAATTCCTTTGATCACCAACTCCATTTCATAGGCTTCGCGGGTGTCAAAAATATTGCCGGTGCTGTAAAGAACCGAGGGGATGTTGCGGTCGCTCATTGTGGATTTCATCAACCGGGCCTGATTGTTGGTACGTACCAGCACCGCGATATCACCGGGTGCAGCCGAATTTGATCCGGTTGTGAGCCGGCTGATTTCAGCGACCACGGCGTCGGCAATCAGCTGAATCGCGTCTTCTTTGTTGATCGGCTTTTCATCAGCGGCGAAGCGCCCGGCTTCCAGATACCAGAGAGTGAAAGGAGGATCCGAGGGTTGATTCTGGTCTGCTGCTAGAGCGGCCGATTGGCCGGCAGTAAAGGCAATCTCCTCATAGACGAAAGGTGCCTTGCAATTCGCGAAGATGGTATTGACCGCCGTGATCAGGCGGGGTTTTGATCGCCAGTTTTGCGTGAGGGTGAATTTGGCCTCAGCCCGACGGGCAGCCTGCATGTATGAGAAAATGTCGGCGCCCCTGAAGCTGTATATGGCTTGTTTGGGATCCCCGATCAAAAACAGCAGGCTGTTTTTTTGCGAGAACAGGCGGGTCAAAATCCGGTACTGGGTATCATCGGTGTCCTGAAATTCATCGACCAGGGCCGCCTTGTATTTCCGACGAGCCGCGGCTTCCAAAACATCCCCGTGTTCAGATTGCAGCGCGTCGAGCAGCGTGGTCAGAAGGTCATCGAAATACTGAACATTATGTTCTTTTTTCTTTTGGTCGAGATCGATGGCCGCAACTTCCAGCAAGCGTTTCTTCAAATCGACCAGGTAGGTTTCCAATTCAGCACTCAGCCGAATTTCCAGACCATACAAATTTTCACAAAAATCGAAAAATTCGTGGGTGGGTGGCGTCGCATTTTTTTTGCTGGATGCTACGATCTTGGCCGTCGTAAATCTTTCGAAATTTTTAAATAGCGGAATTCCGACGCTCATGGGATCGGCCAGATTATCCATGGCTTCAACTAGAAAGCTGATACGCAAGTCCCGTTGGGAACGGCCGGAAGATTTGGGGGAATCTTTGGTACTGCCGTAGATATTGGCTTTCAAGGCCGGATCCGCCAGCAACTGAATGACGGCCTGACGGCTTCTAGGCCAGGCTTGTTTCACGGTATCCAATGCGGTTCGAAACAATGGGAGCGTTTGCAGGGTCGGCTCGGCCAATTGAGGGACAATTTTGACATTCGGCGTGGTTATTCCGGTCAGCAGACGCAGGAAATAATCCGGAGCGTAATTTTGGTTCAATGCAAAACTGATCAGCTCCGGGGGAGCATGATAAAATGAACTGCGCCAGAAATCGTCCACGACTTCCTGCGCCAGCCGCGTCTGGTCGGTTACAAGCTCTGTATCGAATAAATTTCCGGTTTCAAAGGCATATTCCTGCAGGATCCGCCGGCAAAAGCCGTGAATGGTATAAATAGCTGCTTGATCGAAATCGATGAGGGCATCGTGCAGCCGCATCTCGGCTGCCTTGGCGTCCGCGGATTTTCTCACCAGGGCAGCGATCAGGGAATCCTCGCTGGCACCCCGGGCAAACGCATTTTTGGTCTGGGCCAGCTTTGTGCGGATGCGATCCTTAAGTTCTTCCGTGGCGGCGTTGGTAAAGGTCAACACCAATATCTGGTCCACCTGCAACTGCATTTCCAGAACCAGCCGCACATACAGGCCTTCGATATTGTAGGTCTTACCGGTACCGGCACTGGCCTCAATCAGGTTGATTCCGTCGAGCGGGGCGTTGAGCAGGTCAAACGGTTGCATGCGGGCTACGGGTTTCGGGTTGCGTGGTTCGAGTTACGGGTTGCGTGTTACGGGTTGCACGTTACGGGTTACGGGTTACGGGTTGCGCGTTACGGGTTGCGAGTTACGGGTTCCGCGCTGCGTGCTGCGAGTTGCGAGTTCTTGGATTTTGAATCATAGTGACTTGAAGTACGAGATTGGATTATACATGGATTAGGAAATGGACTCAATCAACTTTTCTATCCTCCGGCGGTCAACCGGTATTCGGCATCCGTAATTAATCCTTGAGCAACCAGTATCCAGAATCAAGTATCCAGCATCAAGCATCCAGCATCCAGTATCGAGTATCCAGTATTCAGCATCCAGTATCCAGCAACCGCAGTTCCTACCCTCCCACCTTCTCACCTTCTCACCTTCTCAACTTCTGCTCTCTGTCTTCTCACCTTCCCACCTTCTGCCCCCTGTCCTCTATCCTTTACCATTCAAGCGGTATATGAACGCCAGCACCTCCGCCACAGCGCGGTACAGGTCCGGCGGAATCTCCGCTTCCAATTCCAGGGCCTCCAGGACTTGAATCAGGTTTTTATCCTCATAAAGTGGTACATCATGTTCCTTGGCAATATCAATGATTTTTTCGGCAATTTTGTTCCTGCCCTTGGCAACAACCCTCGGCGCCCTGTCAGTTTGCCCATTGTATTTCAGGGCGACCGCTTTCGGAGATTTTTCCATGCTCATATTCGCACATCGACTCTTCTATCACTGGTGGACGGCACATCTTCATGATCAAATTCCTTGATTTTCTTTTCGGATATGATGACCCGCACCAGGGTTTGGTTAAAGAATGGGTTCAGTAGTTCCTGCAGCTCCTGGTAATCCTCCTTGATTTTGGTTTGGATCGACTGATCTTTCACAAAAAAAGTAATCGTCAAATCTTTATCCAAAAGATAAAAATCAGTGCGCAACTCCCCCAGTCGGTCCATGGAAAGCAGCAAGGAGACTTGAAATCCGTTTTTTGACCCCTCCTTTTGCCTTTTTTGATAGTAAATTTTTAATCGCGCCGCCTGTTTTTCCTCCTCCAGGGGCAGTGTGTAAGTAAATACCTGAAACGGATCCGTCAGATCGAGCTGCTTGACCGCTCGCCCCTGCTGGGAGGCGATGTCGGCCAACAGAGCATCGACTGCCTGGCGCATGGCGGTAAAGGTCCTGGCATCAAAGTTCTTTTGCAGCTCCGCTGCATTCTCCACATAGTGCTTCAATATGAACAAGTTGGCTTTCAGGTCGTTTTTGAAAATATTCACCACCGCCGGATGGATGGCCAATTGCCGGGTCGAGGCTGTTTGAGAGTCTTCCATCAATTTGGCAATGACCGATTCAAGCATTTTCTCAAAAAATAGACCCGAATTATCCACATAGGCTTTGAGACGCGGCAGTAACTCCGTCATCATATTTTTTAAATCAAAAGCTTCGAAATGGGCGTTTAAGCCTTTTAATATATTTATTATTTGATCCGGTATAGCTTTGGCGGACAGGGTTGCAGGAGATTGGTTTAAAATTTGTTTGATGTCCCCCTGGAATTTCTTAAGAACGTCTTCGGAAAGCATTTGCAGTAACCGGGGGGCGGAATTCGTCACGGAATTGGTTTTCAATTCCGGGTTCAGCAGGCTGAAGGTGAGTTGTTTACCGGAATCCTGGACTTTAACCAACAGCTCTTCGCCCAAGCCCACGGGGACTTTAATGTCAGCGGTGGCACGAAAATTTCCGAAATCGATCAGCGCGCGGTCGCCCCGGATCTCAAGGACTTTAAGTAAAAGCGTTTGGCCCGGTTTCGGGGAATTCATTTTCAACCCTGACCGGACCATCTCGGGTTTGAAGGCAACCGTTATCTGGGAGGTGGCATCCATGTGTGAAAAATTGGGGGATTAAGGAATTGGGGGATTAAAGGATAAAATCAAAAAAATTTAAAAAGATAGAATTCCTTCAATTCCTAAATCCCTGAATTCCTCAATCCCTCAATTCTCCATTTATTTTTCTTTGGTGTAGTACACACCGGGTATCCAGCTTTTGTGAATTTTCGCGGTTTCGTTGGGATCTGCGATGTTTTCATCGATAAATTTGAAGTTGACCCACCCGATCCGAATAATATCATTGTGGCTTAATTTTTGGCGATCCACGGATTCACCGTTCACAAGGGTGCCGTTGGTGCTGCCCAGATCATGAATATAATATTCCTGCCGTTTTCCCGAATCCGGGCTGTCTGCCCGCTCGATTGCCGCATGTTCGGTGCTGACCACGACATCATCGATAAATATATCACAGCCCGAACTTCGGCCAAGGGTCAATCTGGGCTGGTCAAGCGAACATTTGTTGATAGCCACACCATCATGCATCTGTGCGATCAATGCCATATAAATTCTCCTTCATGTTAATTTCAAAGTTGTGGAATTGTTTTCGGCCATTTAGGCTTTCAAGTTTAGCAATATATGGCATTGTGGTGCAGGTTATCGCGGGAGGCTGGGGTGGACGCTAATTTTCACGGTTTTTTTACGAAAAAAGTAACGCTAAGATTTCAAGAATTTAGTAAATATCTCGGACCTGGAGTAATGGAGTACTGGAGTATTGGGGTGTCGGGAGAAGACATCCAACCTTCAGACATTACTTTATCATTCCAGTACTCCAACACTCCAGCACTCCAACACTCCAATACTCCAGTACTCCAACACTCCGATAATTAAAGAAATTTAAAGACCCGCGGTGGATTACCTTGGTGAGATTATAGAACCGAAAGTCGAAGGTCCCGGCAGTGGTCCAACAGCGGCTCGAAGACCATGATTGCGATTTGCTTGAATTGTTCATCGAATGGATCGGTTTGACGGAAGCAAAGATCATAATAAGGATTCCGGGATTCCGGGTTGAAATTCTTGCTGTACCCGCTGCCGGTCCATTTCTTCTTGACCTGGGACAAAGCAATGGTTTCCGGCATGGATTTAACCAGCACTTTTTCAGCGTATTCAAGGGAAGATTGCGGAAAAAAATGAAGCGGATGTTCCAGCCCCCGGTGATACAGCCCGAGAAGGACTGTCAGAAGCGGAAGGCTGTCGGTCAGGGGTTCAAATTGAACCGCCCTGTCTTTACAAATGAGGTAGGTTCTCGTTTCGAAATCCGTCGGTGCGGTATGGCAATAAACCAAATGTTCGATCCATGATATAAGCAGATCCTCGGCTCTCCGCCGGCCGTAACGGAAGCGAACGCAGCCGAATTCGGCTATGGGCGCCAGACGGCCGGAAATTTCAAAACCGGCCGTTTCGAAATCGACGTTGATAGGCTCAAGTGCCCGGGCGGAAATGTATTTTTGGATCTGCCTGGTGAAATTCAGCACCTCCACGGACATTTCGCTGTAGTAATAATCACCGACTCGTTCCGGGGGTAGTTGGCCGGTTGCTTTCTGCACGGATCTGAAATCCTGCAGCGCAACCCCGGCAAGCCGATTTCTTAGGAGATTTTGTCCGATCAGATACTTTGCCAACGGTTGCAGGTTGAAAGTTTCGCGTTCATCCGGCAGTTCCAGATCGTCTTCAAGTACCATTCCCAGCCGTTTTTGAACCAGATATCTGGCGGGATTGCGGAAAAACCAGCCCAAAGAATCCAGATTTACCTTATTCCATTTTTCTAATTCCGGTCCGGCTAAGGGCAGCTTGCGATGGAAAAATGCGACCGGCTGCCGGTTGTCATCTTTTCCGCTGCCGGCCAGCATATTTTCGGTGGAATAGCTGAACAGCCCGCTGTCTTCCCGGAAATAGGCATCCGAAAACGGCTGCAGACGATGGCGGGTGATGATTTGATCGAAAATTGGGAAGTTACCGGTGTCAAAACCCTGCTCAATGGTGTCTAGCAGTTCGCTGACCAGCACCGAGGGCGGCAGCGCCGAGTTGTCCTGGATGCTTTGACCAACGTAGCTGACATAGAACGACTTGCGAGCTGATATGATCGATTCGAGGAATAGATACTTGTCATCGTTGCGCCGGGATCGGTCCCCGGCCCGGGGGTGTTGGGCCATCAGATCGAAATTCAGCGGCAGGTGTTCACGCGGAAAGGCATCGTTGTTCAGACCGATCAGGCAGATAACTTTAAAAGGAATGCTGCGCAGCGGCAGCATGGCACAAAATGTAATTCCGCCGGTCAGGAATCCCGAGCCGTAATTGTTTTTGCCCAGATTTGATTTTACATATGACTTGACGACTTCGAGTTCGACAACTTCCCTGAAATCGGCGGAAGTTTCCTTGTCGCCCAGTTCTTCCAATGTTTGGCGTAAAAACTGAATTTCCCGTTCTGTGCTGTCATCCGGTTGCAGAAACTGGTCGACTAGCGCCGACAGCGTCACCCGCCAGGCACTCAGTTTGCGGGGTCGACTCAACCGATCAGACCAGGCAAAAAGCCGTTCGACGAACTTGGCAAACCGGCCCAGAATCTGGACTTCTCCACCCTCGATGTCGTCATAGGGTAAGATGCCGTTGAACGTCGTCCGGCCTTCACCCGGCATGGCGTAGCCGAGGATCAGCCGATCCAAGCCCGCACGCCAAGTGTTTTCAGTGTAGCCGGGCAAACCGGCTTCAACTCGACTGCCTTCATCGATGCCCCAGCGGATGCAGGTGTCATTGATCCAACGCTCGACAATCTTGAGGTCCGAATCCGCCAGGTCAAATTTTGCTTTAATTTCTGGATATTCCAGCAGGCGGAGAACCCGGGGGGCTTCGAATCGGCTGCCGGCCATGTCAAGCAGGGCCAGAAACCCATCGCTTGTGCGATTTTCACGGCGATAACTCTGATCGGCAATGCTGAAGGGGATTCGCAGGGTTTCATCGGTTTGGGCGTCAAAAACGGCATGCACGAATGGCGCGTAGGTTTCAATATCCGGTGTCATAACGATAATGTCCCGGGGCGTGAGCTGGGCATCCTCTTCGAACATGGCCAGCAAATTGTCATGCAGAATTTCGATTTCACGCATGGGACTGTGGCAAACATGAATTTGGAGGGATTTGTTGATTTGCTCCGCCTTAAGCCCCACGGTGCCGGCCGCCCCCGGCTGGTATTCCGGGATCTCGATTCCATCGCGGCCTTCGCGGCCTCTGTCGCGCAGGTTTAAGATATCCGACTGCAGACCGGCGAGAATACCGTTAGCATCGGGCTCTTCAAAGTGTTCATGAACCGGGCAGTCGAGCCCGGCAATCAAATCGAAGAAATGACGCCCTTGGGTCCCCATGGAGGCCAGCAAACGATTACCGCGTTCGAGATGGTACCATTCTAAATTTTCGGCAACTTTATCGCTTTTCCGCCGATTTATCGAAATCTCCCGATCCGATACGATATCCGACCAGTATTCCCGACAGGGATTTACGATGAAAAAATTGATTTCCATTAGGCGGGACATTTCCGCGAAAGCCTGAAGATGAAACAGGGGCAGGTAGGATATTCCGAATACCGCAGCCCGTGCCGGCAGGGCTGCAAGGTCTAATTTGGACTGGTTTATCCGGTCAATCAGCGTCTGGCGCATCCGGGCGCGGTGCCGGTTCCCGATTTCACCGACCAATTTTCGCCAGAGCCTGGCCTGCCAACGATGGGGTGATTTATTTTCCTCTTTAGCGGCTTCCCACGCGAATATCAATTCAGGGCGAAACACCAGGTACTGGTCAAATAAATCGGCGATTTTTCCCGCCAACTGATACAGCTTGAGTTGACGGTTGTCGCCTGCCAGATAAGACCGCAATTCTACAAATTCATTGGAGTGCAGGCATTCCGGGATAATTCTCATCAGCCGGAAAGTCAAAATGGAAGGCTCAAAGGGTGAAATATCCGGCAGTTCCGGCCTAACGGTCTTACAAATACTTTCCAGGAAGGTATTGGGAAATGGAAAGCTGCAATTGGCGCTGATACCGTTGATTTCGGCGAGCTGCATGGAAATCCAGCGTTCCATTCCCCGACTCTGCACGACAATTTGCTCCGGCGCCAGGGGCGAGGATAAAGGTGTCCGCACGATCCGGGCCAGTTGTTCGGCCAGAATTTCCAAGCGGTTGCTGGTGTAGATGTGAAGACCGGCCATACGGATCAACTAACGAAAGCGGGATATAAAGCGATGAAATCGCATCTGGTAGTAGCTGATATTGGCCTGCACGGCCAATCGCGGATCGAAATTAGGATTACTGATTCCCCCAGGGACGCCAGGTAATTGACATGCTGTCCGACCGACAAGGGGCAACCCGGCACGCGGAGATAACGGGAAGTCCGGTTCAAAATAGCGTGGGTTTGAGCGCCCATGATTTTTAGCAGCATATCATTGGATGAAGTTTTTTCTTCATCGACTTCCGAGGACGTTCGATAGCTGTTTTCTATGTTGACGGGCTTGCCGTCGATCTCGGCTTGCCAACTCGTGCAAATGCCGGCAAATATCACGCGCTCATCCTCGGCCAGGTTCAGAGGCCCGTCTATTTTTCCAACAACATATCTAATTTTATTCATATTTTTATCTACTTCGGGAGAAAATCCCCTGATAATGTGCATGCCTTCTTTGACAATATGGGCAATCCGATCAGCATCGTAGGTGTCACAGCGCATGATGAGAACCTTGTGATCTTTTGCCATCCCGTGCTCCTTTCCAATGCGGTGATGTCAATTGGCTTATAAAATAGAGTCTATGCGGTAAATCGATTAATTTGTCAACCCACTACAGTTGTTGCTCAAAGATGGTGAAATTGCGTGCAGCGGGTTGCTTGGGGAGGTCATTTCTTTCCGGAGGCTGGAAGCAACATACGGCGGCAGGCTACTGGTGGATGAGAGTCCTCTGGGCCCTTTTCCCCGGGCTGCCTGGGTGTGGTCGATGTCTGATCCGGAATCCGGCACCCACACGGCCCGGTTGACGGCGAGCCGGGTGAGTGCCGGGTCTGCCTGTCTGTTTAAAATCAATGGGTTTCGTAAGCAACCAGCCGGACGCATAACTGCTTTTCCAGTTTTTTGATCTTGGCTAGCTTCTCATCCGGCAGGTTCGCAGGTTGCGGCGGTGTGCTGTAGGCGATCAGGGTGTTGCCCAATTCCTTTTCCAATGCCTGAATTTTCATAACACCGTTTTCATCAATGTAATCTGCATATGCATGTTCTATTTTCATTTTGTCAAATCCTCTATTTTATAAGTTTAATTTTTAGCAACAGCCAACCTATCTCAAATTTAATACACGACCTGCGTTTCGCAATTAAATATTTGGTTTCAGCAAGCAGGCCATCACCCGGATCACATGATTTTGCGAGCCAATCTTGACACCGAACCGCAAACCGGCTATATCCTCGGTTGGGAAAGCGAAATGCCGATACATAAACACATACTTCCTCCTCATGGATGATTTCAGCTGCCCGTTGTGGCTTGGCTCAACGACATCCAATATCCAGCCCAAATTCCAACTTTTGGAGATTAGCGCCTTGGAACCGAAAAACCAATTGACGACACCCGACAAGCCGGAAGTCAGCGAAGCCGTTGAAGTGTTGCAACGCCGGTGGCTGTCGGACAATGCTTTTGAAATCGAACTGACCCGCCCCTCGGCCTTGGCGTTTGCTCCCGGCCAGGCAGTTCGATTGATTCACAGCTCGCATGAAAGGTATTATTCGATAGTTTCCACACCGGGGGATTCGACGCTGACACTTTGCGTCCATCATGTGCACCGGGGCATTATATCGCCGCGGCTGGCTGAAGCCGCCAAGGGCGACGTTTTTCGCCTCACCGGGCCCCACGGTTATTTTATTTTCAACCCGTCGCCCCGAACACCTGTTTTTGTTGCCACCGGCACGGGCATAGCGCCATTTGTGTCCATGGTCCGCAGCGGAATTCCTGATTTTATTCTGCTCCACGAAGTCGATCTTGCCCAGGAATTTTATTATCAAGATCTGTTTCGGGATGTTGCGTCAAGTTACACCCCCTGCCTTTCAGATCCATCGAAGACCGATTCGTCACTGCCGGGTATATTTCAGGGCCGGGCCGCCGATTTCATCGAGCACAGGATGGCGCCCGGTGTCTATGATTTTTACCTGTGCGGCAACCAGGATATGACGAGCCGGGTAACCTTGCTGGTGGACGAACAGTTTCCGGGGTCCAGTGTATTCAGGGAAGTATTTTTCTAATTATGGACCGCAAGGGATTGGTCATAATTCACACAGGGGACGGCAAGGGGAAAACAACTGCCGCCCTTGGCCTAGTTCTGCGGGCATTGGGGCAAGGTTTCAAAGTGCTGGTACTGCAGTTTATGAAGGGCCGGGCGAACATTGGTGAAATAAAGGTTTTAAACGACACCCATCTGCCCCTTGATATAAAACAATTCGGCCGCGCCGTATTTTTTAAAAGCAGGGCCTGTGAGCCCATCGACATATATCTGGCAACCAAAGGATTGGCAGCCTTGCGCGAGGCCATGTCCGGCGGCCGCTACGATATGATCGTTTTGGATGAGATTATTATGGCCGTCGACCTCGGCCTGCTCCAACTGGACGAAGTCAAAGAAACCATCATTCATAAACCACCCGAGCTCCATATAATTCTGACCGGTCGCAATGCACCGGCCGAACTAGTTGAAATTGCGGACCTGGTGACCGAAATGCGAGAAATAAAGCATCACTTCAACCAGGGTGTTGCGGCCCAGAAAGGGATTGAGTACTAGTTATAATATTTCGAATTAAAGTGCAAAAATCCGAGCCCAGAGGATCAGGTTTTAGCGATAAAATAATCTGGCCGTATCGGTTCGCCTGGAAGCTGCTGCCGTCTGTCAGCGTAAATATGAAACCCCAAAAACAACCGACCTGTCAACGAATCGTGTCCTTGGCGCCCGCCATCACCGAAATCCTGTTTGCTTTGAAACTGGAAGATCGTCTGGTGGGTGTGACGGACAGCTGCGATTTTCCTCCTGGTGTACGTAACTTCCCGAACGTATCAGTGTGGTTTGAACCAGACAACGACAAGATTTTCTCCCTGAAGCCGGATCTGATTTTAGGTCTTGAGACTGCTCACCGCAGGCTGAAAGCGGAAATGGCAAGCCAGGGGATTCAGCTGATTCTGGTAAACCCGACCACGGTGGACGCGGCGCTGGAAGATATGCTGCGCTTCGGAGAGATGCTGGATGCATCCGAAGCTGCTCGGATCTGCGTTAAAAAATTGCGGGCACGCTTAAAAAATCTGGATCGCAGGGTTGCCAAGTTGGCCGCGAAAGAGCGTTTGACGGTTTGCCGGGTGTTGGATTTGGAAGATGATATGCTGATGGTCGCCGGTCCCCTGTCGTTCCAATATGATGTCATTCGGCATGCCGGTGGTTTGAACGTAACCGAGCAGTTTAAGGACGCCTATCCCAAAATTTCCTGGTCTCGATTCCAGGAATTGGACCCGCAGATGATCTTTTTTTGCGGGTATGACCGCCAATTCATCACCCGTCTGAAAGCCGACTCGAAATGGCAATCCCTGAAAGCCATAAGGACCGGAAGGCTTTATCAGTACGATTGCGGGTTGACCTGCCGTACCGGCCCCCGGATCGTCGACATGGCCGAGCTGTTGTTCGACACCCTTTATGGAAGCTGAGTGTATTAGATAATTAGTATCTAATTGAAATCACATTATGTTTGCACAGGATTTGTGACTATGGGTGACACAAATATAATAGATCCGCCGAAGGCGAACCATAAATATTCAATATTCAATCTTCAATCTTCAATTCCGGCTCTGCCGGATTGGGTGCAAGCGATATGAATGTATTGGGAATATTAACCTGTGAAATATTGGAGCTTGAATTTGCCCACCTGCTGAATTCCGATCGGGATATCACCAGAATAACAATTCTGGAAAATAACCGATCAGCGCGTTTGCTGGAGGCGTTGGCGTCGGCCGGGACCCGGGGTCTGAACCGAGTCACCGACCTGGGTTCATTCGCGCCTGCCAAGGAAAACGGCCTGGAGGTTCTGGTGCAGGTATTGGAATTGGGGCTGCATAACCGGAAAAAACTGCTGCAGCAGGGCCTGATTGATGCGGCCTGCGCCATGGGAAGCCGGGTCGATGCGATCCTGCTCGGCTATGGCTTGTGCGGCAATGCGCTGGAAAATCCGCAGGCGCTATTGGCCGATGCCGGTGTGCCGATATTTATCCCAATGGACGAAGACCATCCGGTGGATGACTGCGTCGGTCTGGTCATCGGCGGACGCCGGGCGTACTATGAAGAGCAGTGCAAAGTGGCCGGAACATTTTTTATGATTCCCGGGTGGACCTGCCATTGGCGCCGGATGTTTGAAAGAGAATTCGGCAGTATGAGCATCGATATGGCCCGGCGGTTGTTTAAAAATTACGAACGGTCTTTATTCATACCGACTCCGATCATGGCTGAAGAGACCATGCAGCAAAACGCCGGCCAATTCAATACGCGGTTCGGTCTGCGCGAAGAAACTCGTCCGGGAACGCTCGATATTCTCTATGATTCGTGGAATTCCGCCAAGTTATTTTTACAAACTGGCGATGAATAAATCAGTCCTCTGACTAATATCAATGACCGTTGTCTCTCGCCTTTTTTTAAATTTCGCGTGAAGCATTTTACTGGCTACCGGCGTAATTGCGAACTGCGAACCCAACATTGGCCGATTCAGTCCGACAGAGCCCGGGGTGAACAAAATCGTCTTATATCGCTAAAAAAATCAACTATTGGACGGTTTCCATCGTCCCCGCCGTATTGTATTGGATTTATGAAATTGCAAGATCAGGGGACACTTCGACTCATATGACGGACGTCGTCAGATTCGTACCGGGATGCTGAAATGCCGGAGTTCTGACGTGAAAATGGAAAATCGGGCTGTGATATGACATCCGTAACTATGAAAAATAAAATCGACACCAAACAATACATCCATCAGACCTGCGGCGTATGTCCGACTGAAATCCATTTCAAAATCAAAGACGAAAAAATCAACGATTTGCGTTTTGTGGGCGGCGGCTGTCCGGGGAATGCGGAATTGGTGTCCCGTTTGCTGGAAGACAAACCGCCGGCGGAAGTGTTAAGCTACCTTAAAAAAATCGACTGCCGCAACGGTACATCCTGTGCGGCTGAGCTGGCCCGGGCCGTCCGGGCCGCTCAAAACGGCACACTGGTCGCAGTCGACTCGTTTAAAGTACTGGAAGACGGCATCCCTAAACGCTCGATCGCTCTTATCGGCAACCTGGCCGGTAGTTCCGCGAACCTGCAAAGCATTTTGGAACATGCCCGGGATTGCAGTGTCGACGCCGTCGTCTGCCTGGGCAATCTCACCGGCCAATCGCCGGACAACCGGGATTTGATCAAAATCATTCGCCGGCAAAAGATGTTGGCCCTGTCGGGAGAAACCGATTGGATGGCCGCCCGGAACCATGAACGATCGGATTTACCCCGAATTGAACCCCAATTGAAAGACTGGCTGCTCCAGTTGCCCCGGGTATTGAGTTTCCGATTGAACGCTCGCAAGGGGATGGCCTTTTTCGGCGATTATATTCAATCTTTGGACGGCTATTCGGATTTCCAGCCCTTTGCCCTTGAGATCAATATGGTGTGCGGATTAACCGATTTTATGAGGGACGAAACGGTTTTTCCGGCCCTGGAAGCGATGATTCCCCAGTTTGAAGCTGATATCGTGCTCTTCAGCCAGGTGAAAACCTGGGGTGCCTGGCATGTGGGCGGCAAGGATTTTTTCAGTGTCGGCGCGGCCGGGAATGGATCAGGCGCAACTTGGGGGCTGCTGCAGGAAAACAACGGCCGGGCCGACCTTAAAGTAATGGAAACACCATCATGATGGAGTATTGGAGTGCTGGAGTACCGGGTATTAAAACAGGACATCAAATCTTCAGCCGTTACTCCAACACTCCAGTACTCCAATACTCCGAAATTTATAAAAATTTAATGCTTAACGATGGATTACATTCTTTCAAATAATAGAACTGTTAACCAATAACTACTAATGGGGGCGGCTTTGACACAACCGGTGTTGGTGGATGTACTGTTGACGGACTTCAGGCAATGAGTCGCCTGCGTCTATATGGCCGAGTCGGTAAAGGTTTTACCGCAGAATATCCAGGAAATCATCGAGGTGCACGAGTGGGACATGCGCACCCGCGAAGGGGTGGAGCGTTTCAGAGAGCTGAAGGCCAAATCCCTGCCCAGCGTCGCCCTGGATGGCGAACTGGTATACGAAAGCCTCATCCCCATGCAGGAAGAGCTGGTCGCCGAGATCGAGAGAAGGTATCGGGATAAGAATTCGGAATTGCAAACCTGATCGACCCGGGCCGGAGAGCCGGATAGGTCTCGCGCCAGGGCGATCAAAACCACTGTTTTTCCTCTGCGAGCTTTGCGGCTTTGCGTAAAAATGATTAAATAATGATGACCACAAATTCTGAGTTTCAAATAGCGGCCCAAAAGGCCCGACCGGTTTTCGACAAGATCCAGAGGCTCTATCGGCAGCTGCCGCCAACGACGTGCAACTGCCGGAAACCGGGCGCGTGTTGCGCATTTTTGCCGGAAATGACCTTGATGGAAGCCTTGCAGTGGCTGCGGGTCATCCAGCAACTGCCGGATAACGAACGCCCGGTCCTGATCCGCAAGTTTGTTGAATTTTATCTTACCAATCCCATTCGGCACATGGGCTGCCCTTTTTTATCCGAGGGGCACTGCGGGATCTATGAATTTCGCACTTTCGCCTGTCGCGCTTATGGCCTGTGGAGCCAGGCGACGGGCCGCGAACGCACCCGACAAAGCCGCGACGGGAAACGGAACCTGGTAATAATGTGGCAGCGCTTGGGCATTGATCTGCCGACCGAAGCGCTCGTCGATGAAATGGATTACTGTGATCAGGTCGGCTGTGAATCCGATGATGCTGCCTCGGATGAACGGCTGATGGCTGTTTTAGAGGAAATTTATCGTCTTGACAATGAATTGGCCGATTTGCAAACCAAGTTTGAAACTGAATATCATTCCGATTTTAGTTTTCTGGTGACATCCTTGGTGTTAAACCCCAAAAAAGCCGTGTTGGGCAAAATGGCCGTTATTAAGGAGCTTTCCCTGAGCGGGACCGGTCAACGCCTTGAAAAACTGCTTTCTCAGATTAAGCCTGATAACCTCAATGCCGTGGATTGACGGAAGGATGGCCTGTGCCATCCTTCCTTGCAGGGGCCGGCGCTAAACTCACCCCCGGGTGAAATCAAATTCCGAACCCTTGGATCAGGAATCGTTATTCGGCGCCGATCGATTTACGCCAGGTCTGGCCGAAATCCGCAAAAGGCCGGATCTCTTCGATCTGAAACTGCACATAGGCGTGAATCATTTTTTTGGCGGTCATTTCACCGACTTTTTTAGAGACACGGGCTCTGATTTCATCGAGTTTACGCCCCGAATCCTGGATTTCGGTCACTTTAAGGTACACGCGCACCCCCTTCCAGGAAGCGGGGTCTTCGCCCGGTTGCATGATCATGAATACCGCATGGGGGTTTTCGCGCAGATTATTGTAGGTTCGGTTGTGCCCCAGGCCGACAACCACGGTGTTTTCATCCGTCATTTGGGTTGAGCCGAAATAGGCCACATCGACTTGACCCTCTTTATTGGCTGTGCTGAGAGTCCCTAGGCGGGGTTGCTTGTTAAAGTACTCCATCAATTCCTTTGACATGATGACCTCCTTGCAGTTGGGTGGCAGGATATTTAACTAGGGGACTTTCACGTTGAACTCAATATCGATAATAAGCCTTTTCCATCCAAATTCAAGGACCGCCGGTTATGCCGCATACCGGTAGTTATCCGGCGCGGTTGTCCGTGCCGGGCCGGCAGGCATCGAACTTAAAGATTTAACCGCAATAACCGAAAGGAGAGAACCCATGCATATCGCCGAAGGGATTATCACCGGCAGCAATGTCGTGCTGTATACAGGCGCCGGCGTCGCCCTGGTCGGGAGCGGCGTTTGGCGCATGAAAAAATTCGTCGCTGATTTTCCGGATAAGCGGGCATTGCTGGGGATGGGCGGCGCCCTCATCTTTTTTATCTCCTTAATTCCCCTGCCCGCATTTACGGGAACCAGCACACACCCGTGCGGAACACCCTTGGTCGGAATCTTGCTCGGCCCTTTGATCGGGTTCGCTTTGACCGGCGTCAGCCTGTTGCTGCAGGCCGCCTTCTTCGCCCACGGGGGCTTTGGCACCTGGGGGGCCAATGTCGTCGCTCTTGGTTTTTTCGGCTGTTTCTTCGGCTGGCTGGCCTTTCGCGTGGCACGCATGATGGGCTTGCCGATCTGGGCCGCCGGATTCGCCGGGGGGCTGATCGGCGACCTTATGGTTTATGCCGCTTCGGGTTTCATCCTGGGTACAACCCTGGCCCAGGCGCCCAATGCCCAATATTCCCTGGCAGGCTACTTGATTGCAATTTACTCGGCCTACCTGCCCACCCAGATCCCCATTGCGATGGCTGAAATGGTAGTGACCGGTTTGGCGCTGCAATATGCCTTTCGTCAACGGCCCGAGGTAATACTGGAACTCGGCATTGTCAAAGCCGAGGGGGAAACCGCCAAAAACGGTCTGCAGGGCCTGCTGCTAATGGCGTTGGCGGGACTGCTGTGCTTTGGCGGGTCCATCGCCCAGGCCGCCGGAAACGGACAAGCTTCCGCTGCAGAGGGACTTCGCGTCGACAATGAGCCCGGCGTGGAGGATGCCCTGTTTACGGGAATGGATGAAGCCGTCAATGAAAAGTTGGCTGAAGCCGCGGGACAGCCGGCGCGGGATCCGTATATCAACACCGAAGCGATGGGTGATTTGTGGAACATGATGCTGCTCGCCGCCGGCGGTGTTTGCGGATTCGTGGTTGGCCGCTGGTGGCATTTGCTATGGGGCAAGCGTCCAGAGGGATAATGATATGGGTTTCAATCAATTCGTAGACAATATTACCTCGGGTTCCGCCTCCATCGAGGAATACCAGGAAAAAAATCAGGATCGGGGACTGCACGGTTGGGATCCGAGGCTTAAGCTGGCCCTGCTGGTTATAGCTGTGGCATTGAACGTGGTAGTTGCCGAACTGTGGCTGTCTGCGGCCCTTTTCGCAATCAGTTTGATCATGGTAATCATGTCCGGCATCCCCTACCGGCTTTTTGCGCTGTTTTTCCTGGCACCGGCCTGGGCCACCCTCGTCGTTTTTGGGGGATTTTCAGTCGGTTTTGGCGTAACGCCGATTTTCTCGCTGGGCCCCCTGACGATCTATCGCGAGGGCGTTGTTCAGGGATTATCGGCCGCCAGCCGCGTGGCCTGTGATATGTCCTGGATGGCAGCCGTATTCCTGACCACGCCGTTTGCCAGGGTACTGGAAGCCCTGCAATGGTTTAAAATTCCGGCGGTGCTCATCAATGTCCTGGCCACCGCCTACCGCTATGCATTTTTACTTTTCGATGAGTTTTTCACCATGCGCGACGCCGCACGCGCCAAAGGCGGTTTGCGCAATTATCGCCTGGCCCTGCGCAGTACGGCGCTGATTCTCACCCAGGTGATACTCCGGGCCTATGACCGCGCCAACCGCATTCAGGAATCCATGACGGGCCGGGGTGAGCTGGCCCAGGCGACCCTTACGGCGAGACGGCCGGCATTGGAGACCGAATCGGAAGCCTGCCCGAACCAGTGCGACATCACGCCGGAAATTCTTGACCCCCAAGAGCCGGTGCTGCGTTGCGAAGGCGTCTCCTATGCTTTGGCCGATGGCCGAACGCTGCAGAACATTTCTCTTTCTGTCGACAGGGGAGAGCTTGTCGCATTGTGCGGGCCCAACGGCGCCGGCAAAACCACGTTGCTTAAATTATTTTCCGGCATTCTCTCACCCCGGGAGGGCGAAATTTTTTTATGCGGCAACCTCCTCGGCCGCAAATCCCGTCTTGGGGCGTTTCAGTATGCCGGCATGATGGCCCAGGACCCGAATGATCAATTGTTTTGCACCCACGTGCGCGAGGATGTGGCCTTCGGGCCGGCCAACCTGGGCCTGCCGCCGGCGGAGATCGAGCGGTTGGTCACCACCGCCATGTCGCTGATGGAAGTATCGCACCTGGCCGAACGCCCCATACATCGACTCAGCTATGGCGAGATGAAGCGAGTCGGGCTTGCCGGGCTGATCGCGATGCGTCCGCCCCTGCTGCTTTTGGACGAGCCGAGTGCCAGTTTGGATCCCGCAACCACCCGCCATCTGGTGAAGCTCATTGAGCATCTGAACAGCCATCACGGTTACACCCTGATCATTGTCACCCATGACATAAACCTGGCTTCGTTGCTGGCCAAACGGATTATAATTATAAACGAGGGCCGCATCGCGGCTGACGGAACACCCCGACAAATCCTGACAGATGATCAGCTTTTAAAGAGCGCTCGCCTGGAACCGCCGATGTTAACCCTGCTTTTCAAACAATTCCTGGAAAATTCGAAGGACCAAGATCAGATTCCATTGACGGCAGCCGAAGCATTGGCCATCCTAAAAACCTATCTGAACAAAATTTCAAATCCGAATTGACGGATGTCCGACTCTAATGCCAAAAATAAAAAATATACCCTGACCTTTGACTCTTTCGAACAACTGCTGCACTCGCTGTTAAATGACATCGGCGACGGTGTATTTTTCATCACCTACGACATGAATATCACGGAGATCAATGATCGTGCCTGTGAAATATTCGAAAATTCCCGCAAAAATATCGTTGGACGGGATTGTCGCGAGTTGATTGCACCGGGGCACAAACGCTTGTTGAACCAGGCCCTCAGGGATCTGAATGACTTTGAGGGCTGGGCCGGTGAGTTGACTGCGGTGCGTGGCGAATATGAGCAGTTTCCCGTCGATATCACCGTCAAAAAGTTTTCCTTATTCAACCGTACCCTTTTTTGTCTGATTATCAAGGATCTGACCGAATATAAAACGTTGAAGGAGCTGCTGCGCCAGGAAAAATCCCACCGCCGGGAAATGTATGTGACCCTGAAAAATTTAATGCGCGCCTTTGAAAAAGAGCGCAGCGGCATTGAAACCGGTATTTCACACCGCATCGAAACACTGCTGTTGCCGACGATCGAAAAAATAAAGCGGGAGGCCACGGCGGATGTGCGCAATACCTATCTAAACCTGATGCGGGATCAGTTGATCAATTTGACCGCCGGTTTTTCCAAAGAACTCGACGGGCGGTTTTTGCGTCTGACCCGCACGGAGATGAAGATCTGCAAATCCATTCAGATCGGTTTGGCGAGCAAGGAAATCGCCCAGGAGATGAACATATCATTTGAAACAGTCCAGGCCCACCGGCGCAATATCCGCAAAAAACTGGGTCTGCGCGGCCGCAAAGTCAATCTGCACACACTGCTGATGTCCAAATCTTTTTTTCGGCATTCATAAAGATTAGGTTTCAGGTGTCAGGTGTCGGGTGTCAGCCCAGTCGCAAGTCCAAGAAACGGCCGGTTTAATCGAAAAGGAAATTGAATTTGTGGATGAGGGCAAATTACAAATTACAAGCACCAAATTACAAATAAATCTCAAATCCCAATATCCAATGTCCGAAACCCACTTTCCGTGCGGCAGAGGATATAGTGATTTTGAATCGGCGATCCGGCAGCGATATGTGGTCCTAAATTTCCAAAGTTAAACAATTGATGTTGCTCTCCGCCATCCGACGGCAGAGAGCTCGCGTCCAGTCCAATAATTTCCTTAACGGATCGAATCGTTTCGATATTTGAATTTGAATCATTGTGATTTGTTTGTAATTTGGGATTTGTAATTTGGGATTTTAGTTTAGACCTTACCTTCGTTGCCAAGTTAACCAATACAAAATGTCCTGAAAATAGCGATGTATTGATGTTTCATAAAAGGTACACGGACATGCCGAATGAATCCGACAAATCAGCGCTATCAACGCCGGCAGAACTCGCCGAACTCACCAGCCGGTATATCAATCAATTCTGCCGCCAGGCAGCCTTTCCATCCACAGTGAATATGCGCATCGACCGTCATCGAAACGATCTTGAAAATTCCGATGTTCAATTCCGTCCCGTGCAAGCTGAGCTGGATAACCGGCAATTAACCATTCATCTGTATGAAGAACCCCTGATGGGCATCTCACCGTTGTCCCTGCAGGGGTTGTTGGATATGGAATTGGCCCGCTGCCAGCTGGAGCTTGAGCCGGCCTTGTACCGGGTAAATTTCAATAAGGATATCCGCCCCCTGTTTTATGTTTCCGGCTCCGGTCTGAACCTCGTGCGCCACCTGGTCGCGCACCTGGAAGCCGGTTTGAAGAACCTGATCGCCGCCCAGCTTGTCATGGAAATCGGCCACCGTGAGCCGCTGTTGTATTTCTGCTACCACAAAATTAGACCCTCAATGGCCGAGAAGGAAAACTATCAGCGCCTGGTTCCCTATGATTGGATACGGGCCCTCTTTGTGGCGAATAAATTAAAAGAGTTTTTGCCGGTGACCTTTTTGGCCCAACGTGACTCAGTGGCCGAACTTGAGTCCCATTGGTGGAACTGTCATGCTCATATCTTGCCGGAAGACAAGCGTATTTTGAAAACCCTCTTTGACTTGTCCAATCAAAACCCGGTGAAACATTTTTCAGCAACCCTGGTGGAATTGTTTAAATTGATGAAGTCTCAATTTTTGATTCGCTGAAGCGTTCCTGCCTATGGCTTATCAGGTATATAGATATACCCATTATTTACCTGAATTTATTCCTTTACGCATCCTGCTACCCTGTGGCATTTTATAGGCATTCAAATCGTTCAAACTCCTCTAGTCAACTTTCTTTCGACATTAACAAAGCTGGAGCGCATCGACCGCTATTCCGCCTCCGGTGCATCTATCATCAAATTTAAATTCTCCGCCTGCGGCGGATCCGGAACAGGGGGCAATATGAAGATAACGCAAATTGCTGGATTTTTAGGGTGCGGCAAGACAACGTTCCTGCTGAAACTCGCGCGGGAAATCGCCGGCGATGGTGAACGCAAAATAGCCATGGTTGTCAATGAAATCGGCGAAATTCCCGTGGACGGCAAAGTTATGGAGGAAAGCGGCATGCAGGTCAAAGATATCGGCGGCGGCTGCATATGCTGCGAGGTGGCGGCGACTTTTGCCAAAACCATTTACCGGCTGTACAAAGATTTTAAGCCCGATCACGTCTTGGTGGAGCCCACCGGTGTGGCCGTACCCCATCAGGTTAAACTGGCGGCTAGGATGGGCGGCCGCGATGCCAAGATATCCATCGGCCCGGCCATCGTTCTGTTTGATGCCACGCGGCCGGCGGAGCTCTTGGACATGGACATGCTGGGCCAGTTGGTCACCACCCAGATAAAAGATGCCGATGTGATTGCCGTCAGCAAGGTGGACGCGGTGGACGAGGCGTCGGCCGCTGATTCGGCTGAAAGAGTCCGCGCATACAATACCAAAGCCGCAATCTTCAATTTATCTTCTTTTAATGGAACCGGCCTGGACCAGTTGGCAGACGCGGTTCTGACATGGGAGGCCTGATAATGGTGGATCCAACCTCGTACGACGGGCACGGCTGTTACACTGAACACGGCGTCAGCGGATATGGTGTGGCCGCCAAATTGAGCCGCAAAGAATCGATGAATGAGGATTTTGTCAAGAATATGGCTGAATCGATGATGGTTGCCATTGCCCAGAACTGCCTGGATTTAGGGGCACGCTGCATCGGCCATATCAAATCACATATTCGCACGGAGGCCGGAAGCATTAAAGCGGACACCATCGGGACGTCCCACGGCTCCTATTCCAAAGGCCATCTCACCCAGCCGGTTACGGACCTGTACATCGCCATCAACAGCATCGTGCAGGGGATACCGGAAGATGCCGTCAAGGCGGCGACTCTGGAAGGCATGCATGAGATCTCCGAGCAGCGCGGCCTCTCGGTTATCAAGGAAAAAGAACACACCTATTTCGATGAATTCGATTTTGTCGCATCCAAGCAGGACTATATCAAACAGCTAGAAGAACAGTTGAAGGCCGACGAAGGTAAAAATACTTCAAATGGAAACTAACGTATGCGTCTGATCTGTGTTTCCGGCATAAAGGGCAGTGGCAAGACGACCCTGATCAAAGCGATGGTTCGCAAGTCGGCGGCCCTTGGAAAACCGTCGGCGGTAATTGTCAATGAAAGCGGCAAAGAACCGTATGAGGAGGCGTTTATCAACAAGCTGCAGGTGCCGGTGAAATATCTGCGGGGCGGATGAGTGGGATGCAGCCTGGCAACCAGTCTGGTTGATCTGATTAAAAAAATCAAGCGTACCCACAATCCGGCATTTCTGTTTATTGAACCCTCCGAGATGGTCGTGACCCAGGAACTGCAGAATGTGACTGCCATGGGGCATCGGGATGTACGTTATCAGATCGGTCCCCTGATCACCCTGGTGGACGCTCAGCGATTCCCGTTCATGTGGGCGGAACGGCAGCAGCTGATGATCGGCCAGATCAACGGTGCGGACATCGTGGTGCTGAGCCGCATCGACAGAATTGAAGATTCATCCCCGGACGACATACGCAGCGTGTTGCGTCCTTACTGCAGCCGGATTGGTCTGCTAAATGTCCATGATCCCGACAGCGTGGAAAAGATATTGATGAAGGTGTCTGAATTTACAGAGTCCTGATCTTTTATTGGCAACTAACCGGTGGAGCTGAATGCCGAACTAATGTCCATTGAATACAGACGGCAAACTGCTCTCACCCATGCACACACAAAGGAGGTATCACATGAATGGATTGGAAAGAATTGGTACAGTGCTCCAAGGCGGTATTCCGGACCGGGTGCCCGCCGGACCCCTGGTATGCGGGGCCTCCCGGCGGGTTTACGGCGTCACCTACGAAGAATGGTCGCAGGACGGTGAAATCATGGCCAAATCCCAGATCCAGGCCCACGACCTGATCGGCTATGACGGCATTTTAGGACTGGTAGACCTGTCAGTTGAAGCCGCCGATTTGGGCCAGGAAATGGTTTATCCCATTGAGGACACCGCCCATCCCGATTACGACAACCCATTTATCAAAACGCCTGACGACTATTATAAAATCGAACCGGTGGATCCCACCAAATCACCGCGGATGAAAGAAGCTCTGACATATTATGACATTATCTGCAACGAAAAAGCCGCCACCACAGCCATTATGGGTTTTGTCTATGCTCCTTTGGGCATACTGTCCATGATGCGCGGTGCGGAAAACCTGTTCAGGGACTGCTACAAAGCCAAAGAGGCGGTTATCCACGCCGAGGAAGTCATCAACGGCATGCTCATCGAATATATCAAGGCCATTGCCAAAACAGGCTGTCATGCCGTGGTGCTCGACACCCTTTTTGCATCCCAGACGATTATGAGAAAGGAAATGTGGAAGGAGATCGAGGGCCCCTTTACCAAAGTGCTGGCCGACACGATCCGGGACTGCGGTATGATGGTCATCGTGCACAACTGCGGCAACGGCCTTTATTTCGACGCCCAGATCGAGGCGATGGATCCCATTGCCATCTCCTGTGCTTACCCGCCGGACGACTGCGCCGATTGGATCGAAACCAAGAAGAAATGGGGCGACAAAGTTACGATTGTCGGCTATGCCAGCCCGGCCCAATACGCCTTTTTAGGTACACCCGAAGAGATGAAGCAGGAGTGCAAAAAAGAGATCGAAGAGTTGGCGGAGGGCGGCCGGTTTATTTTGGCCACCGGCTGTGAATATCCGCCCAACGGCTCTTTGATGAATGCCATCGCCATGATGGAAGCCGCCGAACTCTATGGTAAGTATTAAAAAAATAGGAGTTTCTGAGTTTAACCGAATGTCCTGAGAAAGTGAGCCCAGAAATTGTTGTCTATTTCCGGGCTCCTATTTTTTTTGTCACAACGAATACGGAGCTGCCATGAGCAATTCACCTGCTTCAAACGGTATCGCCATCGAAGATTATCACATTCAGTCGGAGCCGTTTTACCTGTCGGCCGGCGATGAGGTTCAAGTGTTTGAATCCGCCTACCGCCTTAAATTGCCGGTGATGCTCAAAGGCCCCACCGGCTGCGGCAAGACGCGCTTTCTGGAACATATGGCCTGGAAACTCCAGCGCCCGCTCGTAACCGTGGCCTGCCATGAAGATTTAACCGCGTCGGATCTGGTTGGCCGCTATTTGCTCAGCGGTGAGGAAACCGTCTGGCAGGACGGCCCGCTGAGCCTGGCGGTTAAGCACGGCGCCATTTGTTATTTGGATGAAGTGGTCGAAGCGCGCAAAGATACGACGGTGGTTATTCATCCCCTGACCGATGACCGCCGAATTCTGCCCCAGGAAAAACGCGGTTTGCTGCTCGAGTCCCACCCGAACTTTTTGCTGGTGATGTCCTACAACCCCGGTTACCAGAGCGTCATGAAAGATCTCAAACATTCAACCCGCCAGCGCTTTGTCGCACTGGAGTTCGGCTATCCTTCGGAGAAAAACGAGCAGTCCATCATCGCCAGGGAATCCGGTGTCGATGAGGATACAGCCGGCAAACTGGTCCAGCTGGGCAATATGGTCCGCAACCTTCGGCAACACGGACTGGAGGAGGGCGTCAGTACCCGGCTGTTGGTGTATGCCGCCCAATTGATGGTGGACGGAACGTCGCCGGCATCGGCCTGTGAGGTCGCCGTAACCCGCTGTATGTCGGATGACCCCGAAATGCAGGATGCGATATCGGAGATTGTAACGGGATTGTTTTAACTCTATCCGGATAAACCGGGTTGAACATCGAATAAAGCAAATTTTAGATTTTGGAATGCGGATTTTGGATTTAAGGTATTCTGCCTGTCGTGAGTCTTTTGTCGGACGGTCTATTTTAAATTGTTTGAGCGAAGCGATTCCATCATTTGTCATTCGTCATTATTCATTAGTCATTTACCTGAAGTTTCATAAGAGGGAACCGAGGTACTAAATCCTGACACCTGAAACCTGACACCTGAAACCTTCAGTTTAATATTGCCCATGAGCTCCGTTCAAGACTTTCTGAATGAACATCCCGATCTTCTGCCCCAACTCAGCCCTGCCGGCCGGGAAGCCTTTTTAAAAATGGGGGAATCCATCGCGCACCTGAGGTCTCGCAAATCCCGCCTGTTTTTTTTTGAAACCTTCAATCATTTGCAGAAAATAGACGCCCACCCGCGGCGTGACACGTTTTTAAACGGCGCCGTATTGCTCAGTCGCTGCAATTGGGCCTTGGTCGGACCTTATTTTTCCTCGGTGACTCAAATCCCGCCGGATAACGTCGACCTCGAAGCGTGGTTCCGCTTTGCCACTGACCTGGCCCGACGCGACATCGATGCCGGCCTGGCTTTTCTGGAACAGACACCGGCGGCGGTCGAAAACCTGGGGGCCGGGAATATCATGGCCTGGGGCCGGCAGGCGTTGGAGGCCCTGGATTATGGATCGGGGATTTGGCTGGCGGTCAGAGCCTATCTGCAGGAGGCTGCCGATTCCCAGTGTGCGTATCCTTTGGCCCAATGGAAGTTTTTTCTTCAGCAGGCCGCCCGTATTGCCGCTATATCGGCGCCGGCGGCCGAAGCCTTCATCAAGCTGGGCAATCGGGTTTGTCTGATGCTGCAGGATCAGGAGACAGCCGCCTGGATCGACCAGGGGCTTGCCGACAGCCCCGGCGAAACGGAGCTCATCAACTATTTCAGCGGAACCGCCCTCAGTGCACTGGAAAAACGCGATCGCCTAGCTTCCGGGGTGGCTTTGAAAGACCGCCGCCAGACCCTGTCGCTGATTTGCGAAGCACTGCTGGGCCGTCCGGTAAAAATAAGATCCAACGTGTCCCTGTTAGGCCTCAAAGGATTTACCGGCGCGGCGGCCACCGACGGGCAGACGATATTTCTGCCGGACATGGTGCCCGAATTCGGTCTGTTCAAGCTCATGGCGCTGCATCAAAGCATGGTGCTGGCCGGCGGAAAATTTTTGGAAGCCTCCGGTAGAATAATATTCGATCCCATTCGGATCCACCTGGCGGCCGATCAGCGCCTGCTCCACAAACTGCCCGGATTGCGGACTGAAATGGAGAAGCACCTCCCGGACGGCCTCCCCGCCGACTATCCTCAAAAATTAAAGGCGGTAAAGCGGGTCATGCCCTGGTGGGGCGACATTTTGCCGGATCTTATCTCCGAAACCAACGCCACGATTGCAGAGATTAAAACCCGGGCCGGCGAAATCGGCGAATTGCCGCCTGAGGTGGTGGAATCACTGCTGGCCGCGATGATGGCCGATGGACAGCGGGATATCGATGAATTGTGGAAACTGTTCAAGGATATTGTCGACAATATGGAGTTCACCTCGCCGGACCCGGAAGAACTCCAGGAAAATTTTAAAACTTTTTTTTACAAGGAATGGGATAACAATCTAGCCGACTACAAACTCGAATGGTGTCTGGTTCGACAACGACTTGCCAAGGACGATCCGCATCTCTTTGTCGATGAGGTTCGCCAGCGGCTCGATGGCGTTATCAAACTGATTCGCCGGCAATTTATGAAATTGAAGCCCGAACGGTTTCGCAAATATCGGGCCCAGCCTACGGGCGACGGCCTGGACATCGACGCCCTGGTGCAGGCCGTGGTGGATATGCGTTCGGGGGCCTTTTTGACGGAAAACGTCTACATTCGGCGCGACAAACGGATCCGGGATGTGGCCGTGCTCTTTCTGATCGACCTCAGCGCATCGACCGAAGAAAAAATAAACAACCGCCGCATTATCGATATTCAAAAGGAAGCGATGGTACTCATGGCCGAGGCCCTGGATTCGCTTCAGGATCCCTATGCCATCTATGGATTCAGCTCAGACGGCCGGTTTCGGGTGGACATGTTCAACGTCAAGGATTTTAATGAGACCTACGATGAGCGGGTCCAAAATCGCATCGGCAACCTGGAGCCTTTGGGGTTGACGCGCATGGGAACCGTAATTCGGCATGCAGCCCATAAACTTGACGGCATTTCGGCCATGGTCAAATTGATGGTGATTATGACGGACGGGCGGCCTTATGACCTGGAATACGGTAATCTGGACTATGCCGTGGCCGATACCAAAAAAGCGATCCAGGAAGCGCAGCGCCGGCGTATTCACCCATTTATCATCACGTCCGATCAAAAAGGCACGGACTACCTGCGGCGCATCGCACCGCAAACCCAGAGCATCATTTTGCCGAAAGCCGAGATGCTGCCCACCTTGATGCCGGCGCTTTATCGGCGGTTGACGCTATAAAATTGGGTTTCAGGTGTCAGGTTTCGGGTGTCGGGACTTAGTATCTAACTCCCTTGAATGAAACTTCATTAAAAAGACGACTTCGCGACGGTGGCAAATCGATCGTAAAGCAAATTTCGTAAGAATCGACATAAATCAAAGGTAGGCTATCTTATGCAAAATTCATTTGACGGCTTGGTGGAGAAGGCAATCGCGGCGGGTGCTTCAGAGGCCAAACTGATCGAGACCGACAAAATCGTTTTCGATCCCCGGTCTTATCTCAAGTGCCGTTTCGGTTGCAATCGTTGGGGCCGATATTGGACCTGTCCACCGAATCTCGATATTTCACCGGAAAGTTTCATGGAGGCCTTTGAGCGCTATTCGACGGCGATTATCATCAAGACCACCGACCCTAAAGTCGGACAGTCGGTCACGCTGGATATTGAAAAAGAGGCCATGCTCAGTTTGGGATGTTCATTTGCTTTTGCCATGGTGCTGTGTGTTGAGTGTGAAGAATGCGCCTGCCCCGATCCTTGTCTGTACCCCCATCTGGCGCGTCCGTCCATGGATGCCTACGGCATCGATATCGGTAAAACGGTAGCACCCCTTGGCTTCAAGGTCGAACTCGATCCCACCGGCCAACTGCTGCCGGCTTGGTACAGCATGGTGCTGATAGACTAGACACGTAAGGACATCCTATGAACTACGCCATCCGTCTTTGTTATCTATGGTTTCAGGTGTCAGGTTTCAGGTGTCAGCGCCGCCTCTGGCGAAAAAGAAGGCCAGGCGAATCAGGAAAATTAGCTTTTGGGTATAGGTTGCAGAATCGGCGGTTGTTGGGTTTCGCATTTCCCCAAAATACCGGAAAGTGTAGGTTGGGTTGAGTGCAACGAAACCCAACAAATATCAATATAGGCTCAACCCAACCTACAAATGGCAATGAGGACCAGAATAAAGCTAAATACAACCTTTTTTAAGTGTTTCATACAAGTAAAAAACGAATTCTGGATTCCGAATCCCGATTGGGTTGAGGCGGAAAGTCACCTGCGGATATGAATTCGGGAGCGACTCCCATCAAGCAGATCGACCTCATTTGCTGACACCTGAAACCTGACACCTGAAACCTCAATTGACCACACATTGCCGGAACTGCGCCAGAATCTGATCTCCATCGACGTCCCAGCCGATAAAAACCAGTTGGGTGGAACCCATTCCGTCCCACGGCAGGATTTCCAACTTGCCGCCGACGTAGTTGATCATAACGGTGCGCTCGTTGAATCGGACCGGTCCTTTGATGCGAAACACTTCCCAGGGCAGCCGCTCCATTAGTTGCTTAAAGCTCTTTTCATCCAGGGCCCCGGACTCCCGGAAGACAAAGCTGACAAAATGATCGGCCGATCCGGCTTCAGACGGGTGCGTCGCTTGGTCGATTGCGGCGGCCGGCGCGCTTCCAGAATCTTCGCGCGGGACCTGATCAACCCATTGCAGGGGGCGATAGGATTCAATCGGCTTTAAACCGATATTGCGCCGCCCGTCATTGGCCCAAAGTGTTGCCGGATCGATGTTGCATTGGATAGTCGGCACGACCCGGGCCTCCGGAATGAGCTCGTGCAGCTCTTTCAAGTATTGCGGGATTTTTTCTTTTCCGATCACATCGATTTTATTGAGCAAAATCAAATGAGCCGTCTCCAGCTGATGGTAGAAGAGTTGGCCCCACATTTCCCGGGCTTCCCAAAAATCGGCATCCATGACGGTAATAACTTTGTCCAGCTGCACGATTTCGGCCAAATCGGAGACATCCAGCAGATTTAAGATCGATGTGGGATCGGCCACACCGGAAGATTCGAGTAAAATTCGGCGGGGATGAAAGCGCTGCCAGATATCAGTCAGGGATTGATGCAGATCAGCGCTCAGCGTGCAACAGATGCAACCGCTGGTAAGCTCGATGACATCCGATCCGCTGTCTTTGAGCAAGGCACCGTCGATGCCGACATCGCCGAATTCATTGACGAGAATTACCGTCTCGGAAAGATCCTGCTCCCAGGATACGATTCGTTTCAACAGGGTCGTTTTGCCGGCGCCGAGAAATCCCGACAGCAGCACGAGCCGGGATTTTGGTATATCCTGAATTTCGGGCTGATGAGTCATATGCCATTCCTTGAACGGTTGGGGTTGGACAGCGGCCGTTACAATCGAAGACAAAGATAAGTTCCGCAGGCCGGTGTGTCAATTTTCAAACCGAGCTGCAATGAATGATGACTTTTCCATTCCATTCAGGTCGGGCGTGTGTTATGATCCGGTCTCCGATCCGGTTCGGGCCGCCGGCGCACCCGGCACATGTCACGAGTCTGAGCCAGGCCCGATGCGACAATCTTACGGTGTGTTTCCGCTCTCCGGCAAATTAACTCCGAGCTGGTCCTGATGACCCGGATTTCACTGTTAAATCAAAACTGTTTCGAGGAGGCCGATGGCGTCATTTGACTGGAAAAGCGAACTGGCCCGCGAGGGCCACAAGGTAATCTTATCCGGGCAGCCCGTGGCCATGCACTGCCACCACTACAATATCAATCTGCAAAAGACCATCGAAGATAATCTTGGCCGCGACGCTGAAAGGCTATTGTTCCGGTCCGTCGAGGAAGCCAGCTACCGGAGTTTTCGGGATCTGTTCAAACAGTACCCCCAGATCAAAACGGTGAAATCCAAACTGGAGATGGCCGGCATCTTATTTCAAAATTGCGGCCTGGGTGTGATTCATTTTAAACGCATTCGGCCGGGCGGAGGCTATTTTGAAAGCCCCTCCAGCCACCATGTCACCGGCTGGCTCGCCAAACACGGCAAACGAGACACGCCGGGCTGCCACTTTACCCGGGGGTGGACCGCCGGGGCCCTGGAGGCAATTTACCGCCGGCCCCTTGGATTTTATGCGGTCGAGGAAAAACACTGTAAAATGATGCGCGATGACGTGTGCGTATTCCGCATCAAGGAGGCCTGATTGGCGATTGACGGCACCAAAATTATTCACGCGGTCATGGAAGGCAGCCAGATAAGGGAATCCAAGGGCATCATTCCCTTATTCGGCGTTTACCTGTCTTTTTTTTCCGTCCATTATTACAATTCGCTGAGTTTTAATTTTGAGCACAAGCTCGGCCAAAATGACAAAGCGAGGACCCTTCTCATCGAAGCCGCCCAAGAGTGCGGCTATGCCACCTTTCAAGGGATTCGCAATTCCTGGGAATGGGAGGAAATTGTCAGCCCCATGATCGACCAAAAAGAGGATCAAATATCCGGCTTTGCGGCAGTAGCCGTGGCGTTTGGCTGGGGAGATCTGCAGGTGGTCGATATTGTGCCCCAAAAAAAACTGCGTTTGCGGGTGAGTGATTCCTATGAAGCATCAGGCTACCTGGAACGATACGGTGTCGCCGATTCGGGCAAATGTTACATGTTGCGCGGTGTCGCAGCGGCTTTCATGGATCTGATTTACGGCGCCGCCTATCCCGATGGATGCTACGATTTCGCCGCCGATGAGCCGTTGTGCCGCGCGAAGGGAGATCCTTATTGTGAGTTTGTTGCTAAAAAATCATCTAACCAAGCTATCGCTTGAGTCCAAGGATTCTGCGGAAAGGCAGAGCTGCTGGCAACTCCTGTCCTGCGCCAACGTGCTCTGCTCGGCCCATGGCAAACCGCCTACGGAATGCTGGCTGATACCCCGAACCCAATGCGGCAGTGACATGGAAGCGGATTTTTTTCAGAAGCTGTCCTCCTGTCTGACTTGTACCTATTTCAAAAAACAGGGTGAACGGCATCCCAAAGGCTGGAATCACTTTTTGTCGGAACAGCTTCACAAGTACAATACCAAAGCGCTGGAGCGAATTTACCAAAAAGAAGAAAGCTTTGTCGAAATACTAAAGCGGATTCCGGACGGGCTTTTTACAACCGATCACGAGTGGCGCATCACCTATTTCAATCCGGCGGCCGAAAAGATCACCGGTTTTGCCGCCCGGGATGCCGTCGGCATGTACTGCAAGGATGTTTTTAAGAATTCAGTCTGTGAAACGGACTGCGCTCTGAAACGGGCCATTGCCGAGGGCTGCAATATCCATAACCGTGAGTATACCATTACCAACGTTGAAGGCGATCGCATACCGATTATCTGCTCAACTTCGGTTTTCTTTGACAATGCCGGACGGATTGCCGGCGGACTCGAAATTTTCAAAGACATTACCGAACTAAAGCGGCTGCAGGAGGAACTTTCCAAACGCGAAAAAAAATTCCGCCGGATATTTGAAGGCAGCCATGACATGATTTATACCTCCAATCTGCAGGGCACCATCCTGGATGTCAACCAGGCCGGGGTCGACATGCTGGGATACCGCTCCAAAGCGGATTTGCTGAATATCGGATCGGCGAAAAGAATGTATCGCCGGTCAAAAGACCGGTACAAGTTTGTGGATCTGATGAACCGGGAAGGATTTGTCAAAGATTACGAAGTGGATTTCAAACGTCGGGATGGATCACCGATCCATGTGCTGATATCCAGTCGCAGGTATGAAAACTCCCAAACCGGGGATATCGAGTATGAAGGAATAATCAAGGACATTACCCGCCGCAAACAAACCGAAGAAGAAATCCGCGAGCGGAACCGGGAGCTTTCCATTCTAAACAGCCTGGCGGTGGCCTTAAACGATGTCACCGAGCTGGAGCAGCTCCTGAAATTTACCCTGGAAAATGTGCTCAATGTCATGCGGCTGAAGCGAGGCGCAATTTTCCTGATCGATCCCAAGGCGACCAAAGTCGTCCTCCAGGCCAAATCCGGACTGCCCAATCCGTCGGACACCCGGGATGATCAGGTCATCTTCAGAGATCAGCTGCTGCAGCAGCATTTACTTGAAGCGGAAACCTATCTGGCCCCCATGCCGACATTTCCATCTTTTCAGGTCAGATATCGCGCCCGCAACGGCAAGACGGTGCCCTGGCTCTGCTGTTATTTGATTACCTTCAAAGGACGGGGCGTCGGTTTCTTTGGACTCGATATCCCCGAATCGCAGGTTCTCAGCCGCCATGAAATCCATTTAATCGGTTCACTGGGAAATTTTCTGGGGGGTGCCATTGAAAATACCAAACTCATGGCCACCATTCGCCAGCATCGCAAGGAATTGAGTCAACTGACGGAAAAGCTTTTTCAGAGCCAGGAGGAAGAGCGTCGCCGGATCGCGCGTGAGCTGCATGATGAGGCCGGCCAATCCTTGACGGCCATCAAACTGGGGTTGGACCGCTTGGCGGAAAATCACTCGCCGGATGATTCCCGTCTCAAAGCGGAAATCGGGGAGATCCGCAAAATGATCAAGCGCACCTCATCCGAAATCCGGCGGCTTTCCTACCATCTGCATCCCACGCTGTTGATCGATCTGGGACTGGAACCGGCCCTGGATTTGTATTTTAAGGAAATTGAAAATCACTCCTCGCTGGAAATTGAATTTAACATGGTGGGCTTCGACCGGCGCCTGGAGCCGGACATGGAGACCGCCTTTTACCGTTTCAGCCAGGAAGCGCTTACCAATGTCCTCAAACATTCCGGTGCCGAGAAATTCGTTCTATCGATTATTAAAAGCTACCCCCGGATCATTTTTCAGGCTGAAGATGACGGCGTCGGTTTTGACACCCGGATCGTGGGCCAGGACAAACGCAGCCTGGGTATCATCGGTATGCGGGAACGGGCATCTTTGCTGGGCGGTGCATTTCAACTGCGCAGCCTGGCGGGTCTGGGAACCCGCATCAGAATCGAAGTCCCCTATTCCGAGGAATCCAGCCATGAGTAACGCCGTCAGAGTCCTGGTCGTCGACGACCACACCATAGTCCGCCAGGGGCTGGCCCGCCTGCTCGAAGAACAGGCGGATATCAAGGTCGTCGGTGAAGCCGTCAACGGACGCAAGGCCATTGATTTGGCCAAAGAGTTAAAGCCGGATGTGGTAGTAATGGACATTGCCATGCCCCGCATGAACGGCATCGAGGCCGCCAAACGAATTCGCAAACATCTGCCCAAAACCAAAATATTGATCCTTTCAATGTATTCCCATGAGCACTACATTCATGAGCTGCTCGAATCCGGTGTATCCGGCTATCTCCTGAAGGATTCCAGCGGCCGGGATATCATCCGCGCCATTCACGCCGCCATGAAGGATGAAACTTATTTAAGTCCCTCCATTTCAAAAGTTCTAGTGGAGTCCTACCGTTCACCGCGCAAGGTTTCTTCCCAGGCCGAACGCTATAAACTGCTTTCCAACCGTGAAAGAGAGGTTTTTCAGTTGATCGCCGAAGGGCACTCCACCCGTCAGGTCGCCGACATGCTGTGTGTCAGTATCAGTACCATCAAATCCCACCGGGTCAAGATTATGGACAAGCTCGAGGTCGATACGTCGGTCAAATTGGTCCATTTCGCAATTCAACTGGGCTTGGTCGATCCGGAGGTGTGACCCCCCCGCCCAAATTCATCTTATTCTATTAAAAAAATCAACCTTTAGACGATTCTCAAAGCAAATAAGTTTGCGTAAAAGACTATGTAATTATGTTGTGTTGTCTTTTTATGGGGATGAGCAAAATTCCACACCTTAAATTTGGTAGAAGGGGGAGGTAAGAATGTTTCAACTAAACACAGAGCAAAAGGTATGTGAGGTAGGCGGTATAAAATTCGGCGGACAACCCGGTGAGTATCCCTGCGTGTGCGTCAGTTCCATTTTTCAAAAGGGCGACCGAGTCTTCAAGGGCAAACGCAAGGAAGGCTTTGACGAGAAGCGGGCCGAGGAACTTCTCAAAACCCAGGAGCGCCTCACGGAGGAAACCGGTGTGCCCGGCATGGCGGACATCGTTGCCAATACGGGCAAGGAATTTGAACTTTTCATCGATTTCGTTTCCGAGACCAGCGACATGCCGTTTTGCATCGATGCCTGGGTCATGAAGCCCAAACTGGCGGGTGCGGCCTATTGCGCCGAAAAAGGACTGCTGGACCGTATGTTTTATAACAGCCTCACCGTCTGGGAGAAGGATCTGGAAACCGAAATTCGGGAAATTTCTCAAATGGGTGTCAAACACGTCCTGCTCGTGGCTTTCGATCAGGAAGATCAGATGCACACCGGTCGCATCACCGGCACCCAGAGACTGCTGGACGCCATTGAAAAAGTGGGGGCCGAGTTCGAAAGCATATTTGTAGACTCATCAGTGATGAATGGTCCGGCAACCGGTCTGTGCTATGTTGCCAACCGGATGATAAAGGAAAAATGGGGGATTCCGACCGCCAGCGCTCCCAGCAACGGATCATATATGGATCTGAACCGCTTCAAAGATATGTGGGGATTCAAAGGCTGGTCGGCCACGGATTCCGCCTTGGAAGCAATTTCAGCATTTATGTTTCACGACATGATTTTTTCCGGTCCGATGGCAGGCGCCACCCGCATTTTGCCGGCCGTGGCCGAGGCTGAGGCGCTGTTGGCGACGGTGGCGTTTACGGAGACCCAACAGCTTCCCAAAGATCCCAATCACCCGCTGTTTAAATTGTTTCCCGATTTTGTGGAGATGCTTAAATCCTCGCTGGACTAGAGCAAGAGGAGTGCCGCAATTAATATTAAAAAAAATAGATAAGGAGGATTGACTATGTCAGAAATGACGCCGAAGCAACGTGTGATGGCGCTGCTGCGCAAAGAGCCCATTGACACCATGCCGTTTTTCAGCGGAATGGGGATGGTGGTCATGCCTGGGATTGAAAAAGCCAAGGTGAAGTTTGCCAGCGTCCATACCGATGCCGAGCGCATGGCCTGGTCGGCGATCTGGTCCGCGCGATTGATGGGATTTGATTGTGTCGTCATCCCCTATGACATGACCATGGAGTCCGAGGCCATGGGCAACAAAATCAGCCTGTATGAAGATTCGGAAGACATTTTATACCCCACGATTCCCGAGAAAATGTGGTCCTCGATGGATGACGTTGTCATTCCCGACAACATCGAGGAACTCGGCCGGCTGCCGATCATCCCCAAGGCCATTGAGATTATCAAAAAAGAGGCGCCGGATCTGGCCATCGGCTGCTGGCAGCTGGGTCCCTTTACCCAGGCCGGACAGATTCTGGAGCTGGATATGATTCTAAAAGGGGTTTTCAAGCAAAAAGCCAAGGTGGAAGATCTGCTCGACAAACTCAGTGAAATGATTACCAAGCTCGGCAAGCAATGGCAGGCGGCCGGCTGCGATTACATCGTTTTGCGCGAGCCGGGTGTGGCCGCGGATCTGCTTAGCCCCCGCACGTTCAAAGACATCATTCAACCACGCCTGGCCTGCATCCTGGCAGGCTGGGAATCACCCAAGCTGCTGCATATCTGCGGTTGGACCGATCCGCTGATTGAAATGATGAACCAGTGCGGCGCCGACGGCCTTACCGTGGACATCAAGTGTGATGTCGCGGAAGCCAGGAAAAAACTGGGCGATGACGTGTTGCTGATGGGCAATGTGGATACCTATGCAATGACCTGTGATCCGGAGACGCCGCGTGAAGCCACCGTCGCCCACATCAAGGAAATTATCGACAACGGTGTCGACGCTGTCATGCCCGGCTGCGATCTGTGGCCGGCCATTATCGAGGACAATATGAAGGCGGCCGTGGACACCACCCACGAATACGGCAAAAAGCCCAGCCCGGCTGTTGGGCGTCTTTAGACCGGGCCTTCGATAATCATCAAACAAGCTAACAAAGGAGAAACGAATTATGCCGACAAAAGAAGAATTATTGGAAACTTTAAAGAACGGTGTAGTGGAGTATCAGGAAGACGATGTCAAGGAAGCCGCCCAGCAGGCACTGGATGACGGGCATGTGGCCCTTGAGATGATCATGGATGGGTTGGCGGCCGGCATGGAGATTGTCGGGGATCTGTATGACCGCAACGAATACTTTGTGCCCGAAGTTCTGATGTGCGCCGACGCTTTGTACGCGGGCTTGGATATCCTGCGCCCCCATGTTCCGAAGAAAGAGGACGGCGTTAATGCCCAGGTCGTCATCGGCAGCATTCAGGGGGACGTGCATGACATCGGCAAAAACCTGGTCAAAATGATGTTCGACGTGGCCGGCTGGGAAGTCTACGATCTCGGCCGCGACGTACCATTAGAAAAATTCGTGGAAGAGCAGCTGCGGACCGACTCCGAGGTTGTGGCCATGTCGGCCATGATGACCACCACCATGCTGGGTATGAAGAAAGTCATCAAAATGATCAAGGAGAAAAACCCGGATGTGGCCATCATGCTCGGCGGCGCTCCGGTCACCCAGGACGTCGCCAACCTGTTCGGGGCGGACGGCTACGCCGAATCGGCCGGTAATGCGGTTTCGGAAGGCATCAAGATGATCGGACGGCTGCGAGAAATGCAGAACAAATAAGGGTGACGTATCTGAGTCATCATGCAAAGTCCCGGGTCGGTGACCCACTGTCAACGGCTGCGGCCCGGGACTTGGCCGCTGCCCAATTGGCCTCTGGTATGAATAACAGAATCGAGGGATGGATCGAACGTTCCCAAGCCATTTAACCGGAAGAAGGAGTTTAGGTAATGTCTGAAGATAAAGCTATGGTAATTTTCCAACCGTCGGGCCGCCGTGGTGAAGTGCCGAAAGGCGTCACCATTATCGAAGCCTCACGCCTGCTGGGGGTGGATATTGAAGCGCTTTGCGGTGAAAAGAAAGTATGCGGCAAGTGTGTCGTGCGCATCGAAGAAGGGCATTTTGAAAAATACGGCATTCATTCCCAAATGTCCCATGTCAGTGCCTGGCAGGAGGAAGAGGATAAATACGTCAACGCCGATCGCCGGGAGAAAGGGTTTCGGCTCGGCTGTGTCGCCACGGTGGAAGATGATATTCTGGTTTTTGTACCGGAAGAATCCAGGGCCGGCAAGCAGGTCGTCAGCAAGGCCGCCCGGGACATTCACATCGAGCACAACCCGGCCATCAAGCTGTATTATGTCGAAGTGGATCCCCCGACATTTGAAGAGCCCACCGGCGACTTTGAACGCGTCTGCCGCGGCATCGAACGGGACTACGGGCTCAGCGATCTTACAATCGATCTCTTCGCCCTGCGCCAGTTGCCCAATGCCCTGCGTGACGGCAACTGGGCGGTAACGGTCAGCGTCTGGAACGACAAGGAAGTCGTCCGGGTCCAGCCGGGTAAAAAGGAGCACGCCTACGGCTTGGCCATCGATGTGGGCACCACCACCGTGGCGGCTTATTTCTGCAACCTGACCAATATGGATGTGCTCGACACGGTGTCCATGATGAATCCTCAATGCAAGTACGGCGAGGACGTCATGGCCCGAATTACCTATCATATGACCACCCCGGACGGTCTGAAGCGCATGAGTGATGACATCCTCGAGGGCATCAACGAGCTGATCGACAAGGCCGTTACCAATACCCATCCGCCCAAGAAAAAGGTCAAGAAGAAAAAAGGCGAGGAAGGGCCTGACGAATACGTTGAAGTCCCCGAGGAAGGCAAAACCTATTTGCGTCTGACCCGGGAAGATATCGAAGACATCACCATCGGCTTCAACACGGCCATGCATCATATTTTCCTCTCCCTGGACCCCGAGCATGTAGGCATGGCGCCCTTTCCGCCGGTCATCCATCACAGCCTGGACATCCGGGCCCGGGACCTGGGCATCAAAATCAATCCCTCGTCTTACATGTTCGTGCTGCCCATCGAAGCCGGATTCGTCGGGGCGGACAACGTGGGCGTGCTGATCGCGGAAGAACCCTACAAGCATGAGGAAAATCAACTGATTATCGACATCGGAACCAACGGTGAACTCGTGCTGGGCAACCGCCACAAGCTGATTTCATCCTCCTGCGCCACCGGACCGGCCCTCGAAGGGGCCCAACTGGCGTTCGGCATGCGGGCCGCACCGGGCGCCATCGAACGCATTGAAATCGATGCTGAAACAAAATTCGTCGACTACAAAGTCATCGGCCGGGATGCCTGGCGCAAATTTTCCGAACCCAAAGACATGAAGGCCAAAGGCATTTGCGGCTCCGGTATTCTGGATTTGCTGGCCGAACTGTACCGGGCCGGCGTGATTGCCAAAAGCGGCGTGTTCAATAAAAAAGCACTGAAAGACCACGAGCGTTTTCGCGTCAATCCGGACACCAGACAGCCGGAATTCGTTTTGGCCTGGGCCGAAGAATCCAGCATTGACAAGGACATTGTGGTCACCCAGAAAGACGTCCGCCAGATTCAGTTGGCCAAGGGCGCCCTGTATGCCGGCTGCAAGTTGATGGTCAACCGCATGGGACTGGACAAAGTCGACAAGGTCAAGATAGCCGGGGCCTTCGGGACCCACGTCGACCGCACCAAGGCGCTGGTCATGGGGCTGTTCCCGGATTGTGAAATCGAGATGATCGAAGGCGTCGGCAATGCCGCCGGCGATGGCTGCCGGGCAGCCCTGTTGAATGTCAAAAAACGGGTCGAGGCCAACTGGTGCTCCCGCAATGTGGAATACATCGAATTGACCGTCGAGAGCAACTTCCAGCAGGAATTCATGGAGGCCATGCAACTGCCCCATATGAGCGATGAATTTCCGCATTTGGAAGGCATCGTGCCGGATGAGATCCTTAAACAATAATCCTGATTGGCGGGAGACCGTGCTTGAAAGATTCAGCGCGGCTGCCGATAGCTAAAAAATGACTGGGGTTTCAGGTGTCAGGTGTCAGGTGTCAGGTTCAGCCAGCAGTGAGTCGAGGAAATGCAGCCAAATTGAAAGTAACACATTGGTATTGCACGAACGTAGGATCGGCCACCACCGCTGGTTTGAATTCGCCGAAGGTGGTATCGACTATTATTAGGGGGCACGGTGAACCACCCTGTTGTTTTAAATATCAGTTTCATATGAGGTTTCGAGATTTATCATTTCAAATTGCTGACACCTGAAACCTGACACCTGAAACCTTCAATTACGATAAATTGCGGCAAGACGGCTACACGAACTATGGTCCTCAACAATAACGAAGGAATCGAGAGTCAGTCAAAAGACACCTGTGTCACCGTCGATTCGGGTATCTGCGGGTTTGCCTGTCGGATTAAAGCCTGGAAAATCGAAAAACGGGTGGCCGGCCTGGCCGTCAGCGAATCGGATTGTCAACAGATCCGGCAATTTTCCGAACTGTTGCAGCAGCTTGCCTTAAAGGATGTTTTTGCGCCCATCAGCCGCAACCCGGTATATCTGGCCGCCGAAAAGACGGGCTGCCATCCGTCCTGCCCGATTCCGCCGGCCGTGCTCAAGGTCGCGGAAGTCGCCCTAGAAATGGCGCTGCCGCGCGATGCCGCAATTCGATTCAAAGCATGTCAAGAGGGTGAGGATTAATGCAAACCAACAAAGTTGTTCCCTTCAGGAACCGGGACGGCATATCCTATTCTTTGACCCAGCGGCTGCTTGCCAAAGGACGGGAATACGGCCTGACAGCGATTTTTCCCTTCGGTATCGACAAGATCGAGGTCGCCGAGTGGGTTCGTCTTAAATGTCACTATGGCTGCAGCCGATTCGGGTCGAACTGGACCTGTCCGCCGGCGACCCCGGGCCCGGACAAGGCGCGTGCGATCCTGGCTGAATACGATACCGCGCTGTTGCTGGTGGGGACTAAAAGCTGTCAGGATTTTTATCTGGACAACGGCCGCAAACGAATCAACCAAGTGCGCGGCTGGAAAGGCACCATCAGCCTGGAGCGCATGCTGTTTCTTGAGGGCTATTATAAGGCTTTCAGCCTCATCGGAGAATGCTGTGCCCTTTGCAAACAGTGCGCCTACCCGCAGGGCTGCCGCTTTCCCCAGGAAAAAAGACCTTCAATTGAATCATTTTCCATTGATGTCATCGGAACCTTGAACAATCTCGGCACTAACCCCACGATTGCCACCCAAACCAGTGATACCTACAATTATTACGGGATGATACTGTTGGAGTGAAGTCGGTCGTGAATAGAAATTTATAAAATTACAAAATGAATCTTGACAAATTTAGTAGGGAATGGTGATTTAATAGATCGACAAATTGCGATTTAGCAAATTAATTCATCCGCACCTGACCGTATGCGTGAGAAGCTTTAGATCCATTTATCCGGCCATTCGGCAGCAGGTGATGAAGGGAGGTGATGTGATCAACGGCGAATTTGTGAATTATTGTAAATTTGACACGACAATTTTCAAGAAAGGAGATGATCAATGGCCAAGCAATTGCTGATTGATGCTTACAGGGGCAAAATGACCCCTAAAGCCCCATGGGTGCCATATGCCGGCGTACATTGCGCTTTTCTGATCGATGAACCGGCAGACAAGATGCTCCAGGATGCGGAGCTCTTAGCCAAAGGGGTTGTAAACGCCGCAACCCGCTATAAAGCAGATGGAATTCCCCTGCTTTTTGATCTGTCGGTGGAGGCCAATTCGATAGGATGCGAACTGAAGTGGTGGCCGGATAACGTACCGTCGGTAACCACCCATCCCTGCTCGGACAAAACACCGGCCGAAGCCGGTCTGACGCTTCCTACAAAGGAATCGGGCCGTTGGCCGGTGCTTTATGAAGCCGCCCGGATTGCCAAACCCCAGCTTGATGAAGCTGATTGTGTCATGATGGGACTTTTCTGCGGCCCCTTGACTCTGGCTTCCCACCTGGCTGGTGTACGGATTTTTACCGATGTCTACAAGAATCCGGAATTTGCCCACGAAGTCATCAAGTTTGCCGGTGAAGTCGGCGCCCGCGCCGCTGAATTTTACGCGGAAATGGGGTGTGATATCATCGCCATCGTGGATCCGGTGGCATCCCAAATTAAGTCCGAGACCTTCAAGGAATTTGTAACGCCCAATTCTCAGCCGGCCATCAAGGTGATTCATGATGCCGGGAAAACATCGTCATTCTTTATCTGTGGCGACTGCACCAAGGTTCTTGAAGATGTCTGTCAAATCGGCACGCACGGATTTGCCATTGATGAGCAGCTGAACATGGTGTTTGTCCGTGATCTGGCTCGCAAATACGGTGTCGGTTTCGGCGGCAATTTGAAATTGACGCTGGCGCTGAGCCTCGGATTGCTGTCCCCCAAGGAGGACGCCATCGTGAGCCTGGCAGCCGGCGGTCAACACGGGTATACATTCGCCCCCGGCTGAGATATGCCCTACGATGTTCCGGTGGAACATATGGATCAAGCAATGGAAGCCAAAGAATGGTATGAACAATACTATGCCAAGTATCCGGAATCTTGGTAAAAAAATGAAAGGAGGCTTCGGATCATGGCAGACGAAAAAATACATATTGATGTGTTGACTCTGGACAGCGTACAATGCGCCGCCTGCGGCTACATGATGGAATCCATCGCCGCCTTGCCGGGCGATGTCCAGGATATGATCGAATACACCGAGTGGTCCATCAAGAACAAAGATGGTGTCGGTAAATTTCTGGAACTCCAGGGCAAAGTGTTGCCGACCATCTGTATCGAAAAAGACCTGGTATTCGAAAGCATCATTCCCCAGTACGAGGAACTTATCGATGAGATGGCCAAACGTGCCCCGACCGATGCCATGCGGGAACGCCTGGTATCACTGCGCGAGCATGGCTTTGAATTCGACAAGATTCAGGAGAACCTGAAAAAGGCGGGTGCAGGCCAATCCACCCGTTCCGATTCAACCATAGAACGATAAGCAAGAGCAGCACTATGGCCGGGCCCTGGGAAGGGCCCGGCATTTTTCGGTTTGATCGCAAGCTGTGTCAATAGAGTCGAAAAAGTAGTGTTTAGTATTTGGTGTTTAGTGTTTAGTTGCATAAGAATTGGATATGACGTGCGAAGTGTTTTTGCAAATACCAAACACGAAACACCAAATACATGATGAATTCGCCTTTTTGCGAATTCATCAATCTTCAATTCTCAGCCTCCGGATTGACCGGGTGGGGTATGACTTATCATGAAAATCGAAATTCTAGGCACCGGCTGTAAACGTTGTGACCAACTCTTTGAAAATGCTCAAACAGCGGCAGCTGAAGTCGACTCTGCGGCGGACATCGCGGTCGAAAAAAATGGCGATGTCAATTATTTCACCAAGATGGGTGTCTTTATGACCCCCGGTTTGTTGATCGACGGTCAGGTCATCTCAACCGGCAAGGTGCCCAGCGCCAACGAAATCAAGAACATGATCGTGGAGAAGCTTTGAACTATGTCCGCAACGACCCGTGTTTATCTGATTACCGGTTTTTTAGGTTCCGGTAAAACGACGTTCCTCAATCGCATCATTGACGTTTTCCCGCCGGACAAAAAACTGACGCTGTTGGTGAACGAATTCGGTGAGATCGGTGTGGACGGTACCCTGGTCGAAGGCGATGAGATCGACATGATGGAAATAAGCAAAGGCTCCATTTTTTGCGTTTGCGTCAAAACCGATTTTATCAAGGGCCTTTACGAACTCAACAGCAAGGTGAAGCCTGACGTCCTGTTGATAGAATCCACCGGGGTGGCCAATCCCTCCGACCTTAAAAAGGATTTAAAGCTGCCCATCTTCAATGACCGCTTTCACTTTGCCGAGCAGTTTTGCGTGATTGATGCGGTCCATTTTATGGATGCCTATGAGGTTTATGCCTCACTGGAAAAACAAATCGCCTCCTCCACCGTATTTATCATCAATAAAACCGACCTTGCTTCAGCCCAGGCAATTGACGAATCCAAAGAAGTCATCCGAAAATTCCACCCGGACCCGACATTTTTTGAAACGACCTATGCCGAAATCCCGCTGGATACTTTTTTTGATTTTGCAGGCGCCGCATCACCTGCTGCAAAGGACCGCCATTCCGCAAAAACGGAGGCCAGGCGGCTGTCTGATGACGAACTTGAACAATTTATCGACGATCTCCTTGACAGTCCCGATCTTGAGATTACGCCGCCGGACACTCTGATGTCGGTCGCTTACCACTGGCAGGGAGATGACCTGGGACAAATCCGCGAACTGGCCCAGGACCTGCCCGCAGCTATCGTCAGGGCTAAAGGATTCGTTGAAGAAAACGACCGCATGTATTTGTTTAATTACGTGATGGGCACCTGGACGATTGAAGAAACCGCGGTGCCTAAAAATCGCATCAAACACAAAAACATGGTGGTGTTTATCGGGCCGCCCGAATCCATGGACGGCATCGAGCAGGCGGCCGGCACGGGAAATTGGACCGGCAAAGGCACGTTTCAACCTTACTCAGAGTCTTGATTTTAGATTTTGGATTGCGGATTTTGGATTTAAGGAATCCGGTCTCAATAGGAATTTTAGATTTTAGAATTTGGAATTTAGATTTAAGGAATTCTGTCTTTTTTTAATTCGATAGAGCGAAGCGATTCCATCAATCCAAAATCCGAAATCCAAAATCCAAAATTTTCAGAGATACCGCCAATCCGAAATCCGAAATCTAAAATCCAAAATTTTTCCTTAACAGGGCAATACAAAATTACAGCAAACGACATGTCTGAAAACAAATACGATCTCATAATCATAGGATCCGGTCCTGCAGGCTTGACGGCCGCTTTGTACGCTTCGCGTTTGGGTTTGAACGTGGTCGTGTTCGGCGATATTCCGGGTGGCAGTACCTACATGATCGAACAGCTATCGAATTTTCCCGGCTTCCTGACTGAAATTTCCGGCACCCAATTCGGAACCATGGCATTCCAACAGGCCCAGCAGGAGGGCGCTTTTTTTACCATGACCCGCCTCAAGAGACTCGGATATGAAAACGGGATGTTCAACGGGACCGATGCCGACGGGCAACAATATACGGCCGATTGCGCGATTGCAGCCACCGGACGGCTGCCCAAAAGACTGGCGGTTGCCAATGCCAACATCAAGGGCGTCCACTTTTGCTCTATTTGCGATGGTCCCTTATACCGGGGTCAAAAAGCAGTCCTGGCGGTTGTAGGGCGTGACAACACCGCCGGTCAGCATGCCGTCACTCTGGCCAGGGTCGCCAAAAAGGTTCTGCTGATATCGAGCAGCGAAAAGCTTGCCATGGATGCGGCCCATATCCGTTTGATTGAAAAACAGGGGAATATCGAACAGCTCTTGAATACTGAGGTTACGGGGTATAAGGGAGCAGAGGTAATCGACGGCGTTGCAGTGTCCACCAAAGACGGTGTCGCTGAAGAATTGAATATTGACGGGATTTTTCTGGCCATCGGCTGGCGGCCGAACACGAAAATGCTGGACTTTGAGGTCGCCAAAACAGCGGAGGGCTATCTGACGACCGATCAACAACTCATGACATCGGTTCCCGGCCTTCTGGCCGCGGGCGACGTCCGTCAAACCGACATGTGGCAGGTGCTGACCGCCTGCGCCGACGGCGCCCGGGCCGCCAAGTATGCCGGGGAATATCTCGAGCTAATTGCTACCTGATACCACTTTTACCTACCCCAAGTCTTATGTTCGTGAGACCAAAGGATTTAGGGATTCAGGAATTTAGGAATTGAAGGAATTCTATCGATCTTATTAATTAATTGGTCCATCAATCCCTCAATTCCTCAATACCTGAATCCCTCAATTCTTATACAGTTAGAACTTCTGTTCCCGGATACCGGAATATACCGCTTTGCAAATGCCTGAGACGCCGCCCTGCAGCCCTTCGGGATTTTTGAATCCCTCTGAGCCTTTGAGAGCTTCCTTGTATTCTTCAGCATCCGCAAAATCCCGGCCGACCTCCCCTATCGCGGCCGCCGGTTTGATGCTGAAAAGCCAGCCTTTCCCGTAGGGATCTTCCGATATTAAGGCAAGATTTTGCTTCAACTCCGGGTTAAAAGAAATATTTCCTTCAACAGGTGTGTCGATATACATGATTTTACCCGTGATGATAAATATGACATCCTGTCCAGGCTTGACGGAGGCATTATCGTCAACGAGCCAGTCCAGGTCATTGACACCACCGGCTAAGACCAACGCCGGCTCGGTGAAACCAAATATTATCGTTTCACCCAGCACTTTGGCCCACAGCCCCAGCTTGGCAATATATTTTCGATCCTCGGGGATCTCGACCCGTTTTCCTAAAAACTTCTCTATGACCGCCATCTTTTGTCCTCCCGATCGTCGTTTTCTAGAATAGCTAAAGAAGGTCAAATTTCGGATGCGATATTCACCGCATATTTCTCTATTTATATTTTGGATTTTAGAATTTGGATTTTGGCTGGTCGGTTTCGCTCCGCTCTGTCCATTTATAAAAGAGACTGAATACCTTAAATCCAAAATCTAAAATACTTTTTTGGACAGAATTCCTTAAATCTAAAATCCGCAATCCGAATTCCAAAATCCATAATATGCTATAACGTCAACAATCGTATCTTTTCAACCCCTTAAACGCCTTTCGACGGTCAGTATCCCAAAAATCAACTTTCGGTTGATTGACTCTTAAAATTTTAGATATTATACAAGCTTAAATGGCTCACGAAATCTTAGACCTAGTGCAGAACGGCGTTTGAAAAACATCACATCTGCGCGTCATTTTGAACGCAGAGACAAAATCGGCAAATGACTAACTTGTCTAAAATGCCTAAAATAATAGAATTTGATCTGATTTTAATATGATAGGATTCCACAATTTTAGTTCATTTTAGTCATTTTTAATTTTAGATCATTCATTTTGATCGCAGCGGGTTAATTGAATTAACATCGTATTGCTGCTAAATCGCTCCCCTGGTCGCTAATTGACTTTGTATTGAACAGGAGATATCCCAATGCGCACTCCCGCCAAAAAGTTGACTGTCGAAAAGCCCGTAAAACTGATTTTTGCCGGTGGATTTTTAGGCTCCGGCAAAACGACCGCTTTGGCTGCGCTCGCCAAACGCCTGATTGAAAAAGGCATGCGGGTGGGATTCATCACCAATGATCAGAGCAGAAATCTGGTTGACACCGTCATCGTCAGGCAAATGCTGGCGGATCTCGATGTACCGGTGGAAGAAGTGGTCAAGGGTTGTTTTTGCTGCAAGTTCGATGAATTGATCGAGCATGTCGAAAAAATACTGACCCACGACCCGGACGTCCTGATGGGAGAACCGGTGGGCAGCTGCACCGATTTCGTGGCGGCGGTGGCCAATCCCATAAAAATCCAGTATCGGGATGCCTTTCGTTTCGCTCCCTTTTCGATTATGGTGGATCCGGAACGGGTACGATCCTTGATATTGCAGGAAAGCCAGACCGATTTTCCGGAAGATGTGGCCTACCTCTTCGGCAAGCAGATTGAAGAAGCCGACAACATTGTGCTCAACAAAATTGATCTGTTACCCGAAGAAGAGACACATCGGCTGCTGAATGCCATCGGCGATCGGTACCCGGGGAAGAAGCTGTTGGCCGTCTCCGCCCGGCAAGGCCTTGGAATGGATGAATGGCTCGACGATCTCATTTCGGGCCGGCCCGGGGCCAATACTGTGTTAAGCCAGATCGACTACGATCGCTATGCCACAGCCGAAGCGGTTTTAGGCTGGCTGAACGCCGCCGTCAAACTGTCCGCGGCTAAGCCGTTTGACGCTGCCCGGCTGCTGACCATTCTGGCGTTGCGGCTGCAGGCAAGATTTAAAATCGTAAAAGGTGAAATCGGCCATCTCAAGTTTGTGATCACCAGCGCGGGGCACTCGATATGGGCCAACCTGACCCAACTGGCGTCCGAACCCGACATCGGCGGCGAGAAACTCGGTGAATTGTCCCGCGGGACCCTCATCGTCAACGCCAGGGTCAGGCTCGAACCCGCAACTCTGGAAGCGATTGTACGCGAGGTTATCAGCGAGCTGTCGGAAGAAATGACGCTGCAGTCTGAAATCGACGACCTGCAGTGCTTTAGCCCCGCTTACCCCGAACCGCCGCACATGATCAGGGAACCCGTGGAGTGAGGCTGAGAGGTAAAAAGGGCGGACAAACATCAACCGTTGTTCAAGGATGAACCGTATAGAAAGTCAGCCTGTTAGCCGGTTACCGGTTGAGCCCGAAAACATAAAGGAGTTCTTCCATCTTGTTTTGACCGGCAAACGGGCCAACAGGCTAACGAGCACAACCAATAGGTATGGAGTCGAATTTTGATTCACATCGAAGTTATCGGACTCGAGCCACCCTGCAATAAATGCAACGAACTTTTGGAAAACGCCAGGCAGGCTGTTGAAAAAGCAGGCGTCGAAGCCGAAATCGTTAAAAAATGGACGCTTTCCGAGGAAATCCGCCAAAAATACGGACTGCTTCTCAGCCCGGCGCTGGTGATCGAAGGGGTCGTGGTGGCCCAGGGCAAGGTTTATAAACCGGAGCGAATAGCCAGCCTGCTCCATGGGTAACGGTATGGATCTGCGAGGCATTTTGGACCCATCACAATATCCGAATTTCAGTGCTGAAGAATTGTTGATTGAAGGGAACCGTCTAAAGGCCGAAAACCGCCATCAGGATGCCATCGCCGCATTTGATCTGGCCATCCAAAAAAATTGCCAGTATGCAGAAGCCTATTTTGCCAGAGGTGCCTGTCAATATTTGCTGGGCAATTATCGCCAGGCCGCCGATGACATCGATGCAGCGGCGATCTTAGGCTGTCGTGATGCTCAATTCTGGAGCAATTTCGATACGATCCCATACCGCGAACGCCTAGAAGATGAAGCGGATTAGCATGTCCCGGCAGCGCATTGCCGGATGAATCCTTTCACGCCAACCATGGCTTGCCGCTGCATATTTTTTAGATTATTGTGGCTTAGAAGTTAAAAACTTTTGCATCGGCCATCAAATCAATCAAATGCGGGGCACCTTCGAGCTTCATGTTCGGGAAAAAATTCGTCTCGTCAACCTGACGAGCATTGGCGCATGGCGGTCAAACCCCGATGGGAACTTCGTTTTCGACCAGGTACGGAAAATAATCATCTGGCATATCACCGGTTTGGGTCGTTTCTTTGAAATCCCGGTTGCTGTCAGCCCACAGGGTGCCGTCTTCAATGAAGAAAATATTAACGTTGTGTCCTTTCTCGTGAGTAATTTTGGCAAATTGAAAACATCTTGTTGCCAGGTTTACATCATTTTTGCTGAGTGTGTAGACGAAATTGGCCATTTTACCTCCGTTTGGTTGCTGAGAATATCCCTGATGAGCATTGAAGCCGTTTCTAATCTACGCCGCTGCGAATCATTCCGAAGCGGGCATCTCCCGGTTGACATCTTTTGCTACTTATTCCCTCAAGCACGATTTTAGGATTGCTATCGATAAAAATTAAAAAGACAGAGCGCAGCGATACTACAAATCTTAAATCTTAAATCTTCAATTTTCCATCCCGGCTTCGCCGGTTTGGGGTCATAAGCGTTCGAGGCTTGTGATCACCCCGTGGCAGCGGCAGGCCGTGCTCACCAGGACAGGTCCCCGACCTCGTTCCACGTTTTCCCTCAATTCCAACAGCTGTTGCGGACGATACCCCCCAATCCCCGGCCCCAATTGCCGGCTTTCGATATTCAATGCGGTAAAGGGTTTGACAGATAGATTGCCCAATAGCTCAAACATATTTTGCTTGCGCGCCTTGCGGGTGATGGTGCAGATATTCCGTGGTTCATCGCAATCTGCGGGACATCTGAAATCAGCATGGCTGACGTAAATATTTCCTTCGGTCCCGAAAACGGGATTCGGCAGGGTGTGTGCGAGGCCGGCCGGCAGCGGAATCCGTCTTAATCTTTGCGATCCCAAATGCAGCAGCAGCCACTCGGCTGCCAGATGAACCGGCAGGGCCGGTATGATCCAGTCCGGCCGGCGGTCCCCGGTGAGATGTTTCTCCAGAAACGCGATGCCATCTGATATTTCAAGTCTGGCAGTTGACCCATTGCAGCGCCGAAGTTTTTCCTCTGCCGGGTCGACCAGGACAAACTTATTGTCCTGACAAACTTCAGATAACCGTTGAAAAGCAAGATATCCAAACTGCCCGACACCGATGATCCAAATCTCTTCCATTTAGCGATTGCTTTCTTTTAGTCTTTCATCTTTTTGGATGGTAATAAACCGTCCGCCGCAGTCCTGGCATTCGCGCAAATAACACTTTTCCTCCCGGTCGCCGATGCGACAGGATACATTAAAGGTAACCTTAAAACCGGTTCGATTTCCGCAATGCGGGCAAAACCTGCTTGGCATGCCAATACCCCGCTTTCCATCGATTTAGAGCGTCCGTCCGCTTGTTCTGTATTCGCCGGCCTTGGTACCAGGACAACTGGATGACCAGTTGCCGGGCGGCATGATTGGATTGCCCGATTGCCCTGGCACGAGAATTATGTCATTCTGATCCTACCCGGATAAGCCGGGAAGATTAGCCACCAAGACACAAAGACACAAAGAAAAAGAGCTTTTTTATTTTTTTTAATCTTAGTGCCTTGGTGTCTTGGTGGCGAAAATATATTATTTGATAAATACTACACGGACATGATGTGATTTCAATAAATAGACACCAAAAGACGCTATAACCAATGGACACAATAATCGTATAATTCTAAATTATCCAATGGAAATCAAGAAAATTAAAAGAAAATTCAGCATCACGCGTTCAGATGAGTTCGCCCGGAAGAAACTTGCCACCCACGCCCTCAATGTCGGGCTGCTTTGCGGCCATGGATGCCTGTATTGCTCCACACCCGCTATGATGCGTACTCAAAAAAAAGTGTTTCAAGGCATCAAAGGAACTTCGTTTAAAGCATTTCAAGCGGGGATTGCCGTGGTGGACCCTGAGACCCCCCAGCGCATCGCAGATCCTGCCGGCCGTCTGCAGCCTTCAGATACGGTGATGTTCTGCACGTATACGGATGGCTGGAGTCCGGAGGCGCAAAAATTCGATCTGGGCCGCCGTTGCCTGCGGCAAATTTTGACCACTTCCGGGTGCAAGGTGCGAATCCTGACCAAAAACGCGGCTGTCAAAAGCGATTTTGATATATTGCAGCAATTCGCGGATCGGGTGGAGCTGTCTTTGAGCCTGACGGCACCACCATCTAAAAACCTCATCATGAGGGTCCTGGAACCCCACGCGTCCTCAATTGAGGATCGAATTGAAGCCCTGCAGACCGCCAAACAAAAGAGAATCCCTCTTTATGGCGTCCTTTGCCCCTGTCTGCCCGGAATTGCCGATACATCCGCTGCTTTTGGTGAACTTTTAGATATAATGCTGCCGCTGGAACCGACCGCAATTTGGACCGAGCCGGTCAATCCGCGGGGACCCGGGCTTAAAAATTGTGCCGAACGACTCAAACGGCATGGTTTTTACCACGAAGCCGAGCAGATAAATGCGGTCCGCAGCCGGGAAACTTACAACATCTATGTCAAGCGTTTCATTGCAACAGCGACAAAGGAGGCCAGGCGCCGTAATTGCCAGGACCTGCTAAAAATACTGGTCTATGATAACGGCCGGAGTTTTAAAGGCGACGATCGGGCGGTTGTCTGGCTGAAATGACCTCCGTGACCGGAACGGAAATGAATATTGAAGATTGAATATTTAAGGAATTCCTATATTGTAAATTGCCAGTCTTCGGACCGACAATATAGGTCCAATATGTCACATAGGTCATATAATTATTAGGGGCCTTACCCCGAGTATTGTCTGCCGAATACCGAATACCGAACCCCGAATACCGCGTCCCTAAGGCCGAATATCGGGTGCCCTGCCGCTAACCGGGGCGCCCCTTGGCCGGTTTTACAAAACGCCGACTAATACAGATTGCCGATATTGACAGCCGTATGCACCACATGAGTAAACATCATGATCCGGCCGACAATTTCACCCGCCAACAGCAGCACCGGCAGCCAGATGGGGATCCTGCGGGCTGCGGCAAGCACCGCAATACCCAGCCCGAATTCAAGCACCAGGCGCAGCCAATACTGGGCTGAGCCGTAGAAAGCCTCCCCGGTCATCTGCATCACCCGTCCGCCCGAAAGCCAAATGGAAGGCAGAATCAAATTAATCACCAGACCCACAATCAGGCTGACCATCAAAATCCGGGCCAATAAGGGCTGTTTATCTTCACCGGCAAAATAAGATGAAAATGCTGCACCCAGAATAAAGGCCGTCAATCCATAAAAAATTATCGGTACACCGTTGTTCAATGCCGGAAAGCTCGGCGGGGCATAGACCATACCGGAGACTGCCAGTCCCACCAGACCGACAAGGGCTGTAATTTTTATCAGGGCCCAGCTCGCGGCGGACCCCTTCCAAAGGGCGATCAGAGCCACCAGTACCAGAATACCGAAGATCTGCAAGACCACGATTTCACGGGACAGCCAGGATGCGCCGAGGTGCAATATAGTTCGGGGGCTGCCCAGGGGGTACCCCAAATGGAAGAGGCTGGCCACGAGGGCCACCGCTAGGGCCAGGCCGACGACGATCCACTCCGTGCGAAACGAAGAAGGTGCGGTTCCCTCACTCACAGCCCACTGGCGCACGGCCAGCATGACTGCCAGCCCGATGGATATCTGGCTGAGTACGGTAAATATGACAAGAGAAAGCTCCATATTATTTCCTCCTTATCTCTAACGGTTGGCGGGGGGGTCTGAAACGAATCGACGGATTCAGCCTGGTAAAGCGGGGAAAACCCGCAATGTAGTGAATTGTGTCGGGTTCGTCAAATGTGGAAAGCTCAACTATCTGCAGGGCCCGTGTCGGACAGGATTGCACACAGGCCGGTTTGCGGCCGGCATCCAGCCGCTGCCAGCAAAAGCTGCACTTTTCGGCCTTTTTCAAAGCTGCATTATACTTGGGCGATCCATAGGGGCAGGAACGGATGCAGTTGCCGCAGCCGATGCACTTCTCCTGCTCGTGCACCACCACGCCGTCCTCATCACGCTTGTAGTAGGCGACGACCGGGCAAACTTCCAGGCAGGTGGGCTTTTCGCAATGGTTGCAGGCCAGCGTCAAATGGGCGCTTTCGCGGTGAGGATATATTTCCTCACTCATGGGATGGACGTCGCGCCACTTTACGCCGGCGGGCTGGTGGTATTGATTCTTGCACGCCATGGCGCAGGTGAAGCAACCGATACAGCGCCTGGTGTCAACGAAAAATGCGATTTGTTTTTTCATGGCTTCATTCTCCTATGCCTTTTTTACGTCAGCGAACTGGTCGTGAATTGCCACGCCCGGTGCTCCGGTTTTATATTTTCCCATGTCGGCCGGTTCGTCATCGACCAAGGTTTGAACGTTAAACGCGTTCTTGTTAAACCAGGCCTCGTACATCATCAGCGCATCCCGCGGCACGTTGTCCGTCAGTTGGGCCTTTATTTCCAATTCCCCCAACTTACTGAAGACCACGACCCGGTTACCTTCGGCAATTCCTTTTTCCGCCGCCGTCCGGGGATGGATGTAGACATATGGCTCGGGGTTGAAATCTTCCATGAATTCCAGATTCTGGAACTGGGAGTGAATGTTAAACTTGGAGTGCGGGGTCAGCAGCCGCAGGGGCGCAGACGGTTTTCGGTTTTCTTTGTATTTGGGCAGGGCCTGGTGGCCGTGTTCGGCAGCCAGTTCGGATAAAAATTCATATTTTCCCGACGGGGTGGCGAACTTATGGTCATGCCAGGCGGCCGTCGAAGGCAGTTTGGCTTTGCGAGGCCCCTTTTTCAGATCCTCCCAGGACTTGAGCCCGAAATAATCGTAGATCCCTTTGTTGAATTCCTTGATCAGCCACTGCTTGGTATCGATTTCAGTGGGAAAAGTACAGGAGCCCGGCGCCAACTGGTTCATTTTTTTAGAAAGCGCCGCGGCAATTTCGATGTTGGACTTGGACTCATACATGGGCTTGATGGCCTGCTCGTTGAGACCGATCCAGTAGTGCCAGTAGGAGACGTTGACGGTCCATTCCTCGAAGTTGGTGGTCACCGGCAGCACGATGTCGGCCAACTCGGCCGTCTGGGTAAAGAATTTTTCGACCACCACCACCATCTCCAGCTTTTTGAAGGCCTTTTTCATCAGGTTCAGGTCAAAGTCCTGGGAGACGGGGTTCTTGCATGAAACCCACAGCATGCGAACCGGCGGATTGTCGGTTTCCAGTATGCCCCTGGCCGTCTGGTTGATGTTGAGGGTCCGATCGGAAAATTTGGCTTCTTCCTGCTTGAAATCAAATTCGCCCTTGGGCCCGGTAGCGCCGGTATAGCCTTTGGACCCCTCCGGCTGTTTTTGAACCAGGGCATAGTAGTTGAAACCCCAGGTCTGGAGATGGCCATAGCGGGCGCCGCCGCCTTCCAGGCCAATATTACCGGTCATGGCCACCAGGGCGTCGATGGAACGTACGGTGGCGCCGCCGTTGACGTGCCGCTGCAGTCCGTAACCCAGCCAGATAGTCGCCGGTTTGACCGCCGCAAACTCCTCCGCGCCGCGCGCGATGACCGCGGCCGGGATACCGGACTTATCAGCGGCCCATTCTAGGGTAACCTCGTTTTTCAAATAGGCTTCGAACTCACTGAATCCGTGGGAGTGTTCCTTTACCCAGGTACGGTCGACCATATCCTTGTCCAGCAGATGGCGGGCCATGCCCAGGGCCAGCGCGCCGTCCTCGCCCGTTTTCACCTGCCAGTATTCGTCGGCCTTGGCCGCGGTCTGGGTGAACACCGGATCGATTGCCAGAACTTTGGTGCCTTTGTCCTGGGCATCGAATATATATTTCATGGAGTGCACCGAGCACCAGGCCGGGTTGACCCCCCACAGGATAATGTGCTTGGCTTCGGCAAAATCCTCCGGATCATTGCACCACATGTTGCCCATGTCGTAATTCTGGGCATCGATGCCGGCCGGCCAGCAGGGTGTTCCGACAAAGCGGGTGGTATATCCCAGGGACGACATCATGCCTTCGACACCGTAGTTGGTGATGCCAAAGTTGCCCGAATATTTCGTCAGGGCCAGGCCCAGCAGGGAACCATCGATTTCCTTGATTTTCAGAAGCTTGCGGGCAATACGATCCAGCGCTTCATCCCAGGAGAGGCGCCGCCACTTGCCGGAGCCGCGACCTTCCTGCAGCATGGGATATTTGACGCGATCCGGGCTGTAGGTGTTCTGCCAGTAACTGTTGCCTTTGACACACAGGCCGCCGTCGGTAAAGCTCGACTCCGGTGCCCCTTCGACAAATTGGACTGCGCCGTCTTTGACATAGGTTAAAATACTGCAGGTGTCGTAACAGTTGCGCGGACAGGCATTGCGAAAGATTTCATAAGGTTCCTCGTAAAAAATCTTGTCATAATTGATCTTTTCGTCCGAGGTTGCAGCTCTCATAAAGCCCCCCGGTACGGCCACCAAAACACCGGCCGCCACCAGACTTTTGAGGACCTGACGTCTGGTGACCTGGCAATTGAGTGCTTTTTTCACCATATCATAGTTGCGTTCTGGCATCGTTTAGCTCTCCTTTAGGGGTTAGTAGTTGCAGCTGGTCCCGGGGGCGGATCCACCACCCGCCGTTCGGAAGCCAGCCAGTTTTCAAGCTCCCGACCCACCCAGCCGAAAAGCGCGGGGACCTCCCGGGCCTCGCATATCCGGGCTGAAAAGGCCGGAACCCATCGGGCCATATGCTCATTCAGAAAATAACTGTAGATATCACCCAGCTTGGCGGAACCACTTTGCAGCAGGCCCAATCGCATGTGCAGGCAGGCGTCCAACTCCAGGGCAATATGATCGTCGGGAATTTTGTCCTGCCACGGCGAAACCAACCCGACCGTCTGGTATAGACGGCGTACCATCAGGGTGGTCTCTCCCATCACGTGGGGTTCGCTTTCAAGATAAATTGAGGCAAACGGAGGGGCCAATAGCGCCTGGGGACCCACAAACAGTTTGTTGAATCCAAACTCCACATCCTGCCAATCGGTTGCGGCAAGGGGTACTGATGCGGTGCATTCGTGGGACAGGGCGATGCAGGCTTTGGCAATGTCGGAAGATTCACGTGAAAGAAAAAAATCCCTCAGACAGACTAATATTCGCCCTTGCTGATCGATTGAATCGATTGAATTCATCCTGGGTTAATCCTTTTGCTTCGGGCTTGGGCGTGAACGGCTTAGCAATCCTAACCGCCACTGGGTGATATTGATGATGAGCCCGGACAAACCGCTTGGCATTGACTCACCGCCGGATTCTGTGATATTTGAACTGCAGACACTTCATCAGCGGACAGGTTAAGACCGTCCGTTTTGTATGCAATGAATCCACATGTGCAGGAGCAAAACTGAACATGCGAAGATATTTGGAAACCATTTCAAAAAGATCGACAATCGTCATCGTTCTGCTGATGCTCGGCATTGGGGGATTTGGCGGGCTGGGGCAGGCCTTTGCTGAAAGCAACGCACTGACCGCTGCCGCCGGCTCATTGGATAGCAGCAACCAGTCTAAAGACTGGTTGACAGACGATATTACAGGGCAGGTCGACCGCCCACTGCTAATCCACCTGGATCTGGCACCCTATCCCCCGCCGGCCGGCGCTTTCTATTCCGCCATCGTGGACGTATTAGAGAGCCCAGCAGGCGCGGAACCCGAAATACTGCCAGGGGTGCCCGAAATCAGCGTGCGTTGCCCCAAACCGGGGATTTATCGATTACGGGTCCGGGCCAACCTTATCGAAAAATCCAGTTGTGCCCTGGCGGATGTTCGGAATATCCAGGAGCAGGAAATCCGACTGATTATCACACCTTAATTCGATGGGCACGTTGGCGTCATGCCATCTCTTTTCCTTGTTGAATAAATAACCTACCTACCAAAGGTCACTTCTCGCTCGATCAGCTATCCAGACAGGCCGCGATATCTTTTGCCGGCGTACTGATGGGTTGAACATTAAATTTATCAACCAACACCTTCGGGCCGTTGGCCGTCAGAAATCCCGGCATGAACGGGCCGAGCCGGATGCCTTTGAACCCCTTGTGCAAGAGGGTCAACAAAATGGTCACGGCCTTTAATCGTTGGTTCACATTGATTGCAATACATATAATTTTCTCCTGTATCCTGCGATGGAGTATATTTCCGAGACAAACGTACGATGAGATCTGCAGTCAGCGGTGCCGGGTATCAGGTTTCGGGTGTCAGATTTCGGGTGTCAGGGATTTGCAGTGCTCTTAACTTATATTAGATGAAAGCGGCGGTCCGATAAGCGATATTCTGCGGGGTCTAAGATTCACTTTTAATGTTTATATGAGGTTTCAGGTATCAGAAAGTAGAGGTGCTGAACCCTGAACACTGACACCTGAAACCTCCGTAATATCAAAGCACGCGGCAACAGCGACGATAAATTGTCGATATGGTACCGCTAATCTTTTAATCCAAACGCCCTACGGCCGGGCTTGGTTTGCGCCCGTACTCCCGGGCCGTTTTCACGATAGCGCGCAGGTTTTCCTCTTTGACGTCCGGCCACAGATCACAGCCGGGCCAGACTGCATCAACCCCACCATCGATATTGGTTTTAATGCCTTCTATAGCCTCTTCCACCGTCGTCTCTTCCTTGCACGGCAATGCGAAAACATCGAAATTGCCGAACAAGAGTTTGTCGTTGCCGATTTTCTCGCGCGATTCGGCCAGGCAGTTTTTGATGTCCACGCTGAGGGCATCGGCGCCGCACTCATTCATCATCTCGATGATCATGTTGGTGGCCCCGCAAATATGCAGCACTTTGGGAGATTCCCAGGCTGCCAGGATCCGTTTTACCCGCGGCATGATCATGGTCTTCCAGGTTCGAGGACTGATCAGATCGGTGCCGGTGCCCATCTCCCTCAGCGTCAGGAAGTCGGCCCCGGCCGCTTTCTGGGCTTGGCCGATCTTGATGATCATGTCGCTGATTTTATCCAGCGCGGCTTCCACCAGTTCTTTTTGTTTGAAAACCCCCTTGAGCATGATATCCAGTTCCAGGAGCTGCCCTGCCATGGTAAAAGGTCCCAGTTGCCAGGCCCCGATGGCATGGTCGGGGGCTTCCTTTTTGGCCAGTGATATGGCTTCGAGGATCATCGGGATGCGTCCCAATTCCAGAATATTGTCCGGAATCTCCACTTCATCCAGACCTTTCCAGCGCTTAGTGGGAATGGTTGGATACAGGATATCCTCGGAATCCTCATAAAGGCTGATTTCGTTGCCCAGCGCCTGAGACTCGGCGGTCATGTCATAAGGCACGACCACGGAATCGAAGCCGAACATGCGGGATGATTCAATCGCCGATTGCACCATCATATTGATATCGGAGTGCACCTTGGGAAATTGATATCCCAATTTGGTGATAGCCGGCATGACCACCATGCCATAACCGCTGAAAAAAGGCATCGTATCAACGGGTTCTTTGCGAAAAACTCTCATTACTCTCTCTTTGGGGGTTAACTCTGTCATCTAAAACCTTCTCCTTTCTCGATGTTAAATTAAATTTGCTGAAAATCCGTGATATCGTTTATAATTACAGTCTGAATTATTTCTGAAGTTATAGGGGTGTAAACCTTTGGTATCCGATTACCATAGAAATCATGTGCAGTCATTCATGTCAATCGTCCTTTCGACGATTTTCATTGCATTTAAGGGTGAATTTAGTGAGGTCGTATTTTTTGAATAAGGATTTTCTATAGCCTGGAAATGAAAGGTTTACGTTGCAGTAAACCCAGGCAGTCGAAACATCGGGCGAAACCCGCGGCGGGCTGAACAGGGCAATGGACTCAATCGGCTAACCCTTGAACAGATCCAATAATCGATGGGCACCGACCGTGGGAGCGGTTTGACCGCCCTCGATGGCTTTTATTATCTCCGGCAAGGATTTTTCGACGGCCGGATTGCGATAAAACCGCTCCAACAGCCCCTCTTCCACCAGGGCCCACAACCAGTCAAGCGCCTGTTTGCGCCGTTTTTCCTTCAATTCACCGGCAGACTCAAGCTTTTGTTTATGATCCAAAATGGTTTGCCAGATGTCGGACAGTCCCTTCATGGTGACGGCGCTGCAGGTTAAGACCGGAGGAGACCAGATTTTAGAGCTGGGGGTTAATAGATTCAGGGCCTTTTCGTACTCAATTTTTGCTTTTTCGGCATTTTCGATGTTATGGCCGTCGGCTTTGTTGATGGCAATGGCATCGGCCAGTTCGAGAACCCCCTTTTTGATTCCCTGGAGTTCGTCGCCGGCACCGGCCAGCATCAGTACCAGGAAAAAGTCGACCATCGATGCCACGGTCGTTTCGGATTGGCCGACGCCGACGGTTTCCACCATGATAACGTCAAACCCGGCTGCTTCACAAACCACAATGGTTTCCCGGGTTCGCCGGGCAACCCCGCCAAGAGTGCCACCCGACGGGGAGGGTCTGATAAAGGCCTGCTTTTCTAAAGAAAGCCGTTCCATGCGGGTTTTGTCCCCCATGATGCTGCCCCCGCTTTTGGAACTGCTGGGATCCACCGCCAACACCGCCACCCGGTGGTCCTGCTTCACCAATTGCAGGCCGAAACTTTCGATGTAGGTGCTTTTTCCAACCCCCGGCACACCCGTAATGCCGACCCGCACCGCTTGGCCGGCATGGGGCAGGAGTGCATCAACAATGGCTTTGGCCATTTCCTGGTGAACGGGCAGTGAACTTTCAATCAAAGTAATCGTTTTGGCGACGATCCGTCTGTTCTGAGCCAGAACTCCGTCGATATAATCTTGAATTTGCATGGATGCCTCAGGTCCTCTTGTCAAACAAATCTAAAATTTGATGTAGCTCGGCCCGGCCGGCCGGCAGTGAACTTAATACCAGGCCGGCCCCGGCGTCACGCAAAGCATGGCACTCCCTTTGCGGGATGGCGCCGCCCACGACGATTGCAACGTTTTCGGCCTGCCGGGTTTTGAGTTCTTCGACCAGTTCGGCTACCAGCCGTTCATGTTCGTCAGTCGTGCTTAAAAGACAAATGAAGTGAACATCATTTTCAACTGCCATCCGGGCGGTGTGTCCGGGCGTCAGCTGCAGCAGGCTGATATCGACATCAAAGCCCGCTTCGGCAAAACCGGCGGCCAGCAGTTTGGTGTCGCGGTCATGGTTTTTTGGCCCCATGCTGCCGACCAGAATCCGCGGCCGCCGCCCTTCCCTTTTAACAAATCGTTCAATTCTGTGCTTGATCAATGCCAATATCGTTTTTCCAATAAATTGAATTTGCCGCATTTTCACATTTCAAATTATGCAGCCACTATCTATTTAAAAGCGGATTAAATGTCAAACTTCAATATCCTCTGAATCCCGTTGAATTTTGAAAATTTCTGTGTTAGGCCTGATGCTGTTTACAGTAACCATCTGAGCCCGGAATTATAACATGACCTCACCGCAGCCTCAAAAGATAATGCTTGAAGTGATATACAAAGCGGACTATTGCTTGCCATGCCTTTACATGGATGAAGCCGTGCGCGAGGTGGTTCCCAAATATCGTGAATATGTCGATTACCGTCGGGTCGAGTTCATGATCGGGAAAGGCAAAAAGCGTTTTCTGGAACTTTCCCGATCATTGTTCGGCGAGGAAGGCGTCCAAAAACATTTCCGCCTGGCGCCGGTCCCGTCTCTCTTTATCGACGGCGAACTTGTTTTTGATGCGATACCACCAAAATTCGAATTGGAAGCAGCCATCGAAGAAATTCTCATGGAAAAAGGGCTTTGCAGCAAAGAAACACTCCACCTGGAAATTTTTCACGAGGGCGAACACTGAATCCCCTGCGTCTATATGGCCCGGGTGGTCGAGACAGTGGCGCCGGAATTCGGCGATCGATTAAGCTGGGAAAAAGTCATTACCAAAGAGTTGGCCGGTGCCCAAAGGTACCAGGAGTTTTCTAAACTTTACGGAAAACCGGTTCCGGTCCCCTCCATTGCCATCAACGGCCGGCTGGTCTTTGAAACCACACCCGGTCCAGAGGAACTGAGAGCCTGTATCGAACAATACGTCAGGAAGCTCGATACGGCCTGAAAGGCGGCTGGGCTGACACCTGAACACTCGTATGAAACTTCACTAAAAGCGAACCGCAGAACCGCAGAATATCGAATATCGAATGTCGAAGGGTGGAATCGCTTCGCTCGGTCATTTTACAAAATAGACAGAATACATTCCTTCGACATTCGACATTCATTATTCGATATTCGATATTCGCTTTTTCAGAATCTCTTTCTCGATTTAGCTTCACTATACGCTTAGTACTCAATCCCCTGTCGGGCGCGCGTACCGCTGTAGTAAGGGTGCTTTTCCTGTACGAGTTCCGTCACGTAATCCGCCAACGCCACAATTTCAGGCGGTGCTTTAATGCCCGTCATAACCAGTTCAACGTGATCTTTGCATTGGTGCATGAGCTCCAGCACCTGTTTTTTATCCAACACATCGAAAATGATCGCATCCAGAATCTCATCGCAGACCAGCAGATGGCTGCCCCTTTCGATCGCCTCAAATGCATAGTTCAAGGCTTTGGCCGCATGCTCATAATGTTCCGGCAACGGACCCTGGGTCATAATGAAGGGATGTGGCCCGGGACACCAATAGCGGATATTCGATATCTGATTAAAAACGGCAACTTCGGATGAGGTCCCGGACTTCATGAATTGGGCGAAATCCACCTGGAAGTTGCAGCCGGCAGCCCTGATGGCCAGGCCGACCGCACTGGTGGTTTTACCTTTGCCCTGGCCGCAATACAGGTGAATCAGACCCAGGCCGACATCCTTAATCAATCCTGAACGTTTCTGGTGATAAAAAATTCTTCTACCCTCCCCTGATAATTCAGCAACTTACTTAAAGACAATAGGATTTATTGTCAACCGCTAACTTTCTTCATAAGCCGCCGGCATGGTTTGGAAACCGTGTGTTGTTTGCACTGAAAGACAGATCATACTTGACTTGCACCCAATTTTTTCAAGCAAGATATCTGGGAATTGACTTTGGTGTGGTGATCCGCTATTCAATTCGGTGGCTGAGTTGACGGCAACTCAACGGTACGGGGGGAGATTAAAATATAGGTCCAATAAGTCCTATAGGGCCTATTTCAGTCCTATAGGCCCTATTGCAGTCCTATAGGCCCTATATCAATTCAACCTCGCCCATGGGAATTAAATCTTAACAGAGGGAGCCACCCAGTTTCATATTATGGCAAAAAAAGCGATAATTTTTATCAGCTGCGGCATATTTCAGGCAGAACTGGATTACCTGCGTCAGGCTAAAGGATTAGATTGGAATATTGTCTACCTCGATGCGGCCCTGCACGTCAATTTTGATAAGTTAAAAGCGGCGCTGACCGCGGCTCTGGCGGAGAACCAGCGGCCGGGTGTCGACCTGAAGGTGATTTACGGCAATTGCCACCCGGAAATAATGGATATTCTGCGGCAATATAAAGCCCGCAAAATCGGCGCCGCAAATTGCCTCGAAGCACTGGTCGGCCCTCGGGAGATCAGGCGCCTGAACGACCAGGGCAAAGCTTTTTTTCTTTCGGCGGGCTGGGTAAACAGCTGGGAAAAAATGTTTGCCCTTGGCAAAAAAGATTATGATTTCGATTTCAAATCAATGTTTGGCGACTACAAACGCATCATTGTTCTAGATACCGGGATAATTCCGATTGATGAGAAAAAAGTCGAACTTTTCAGCCGATATACCAATCTTCCGGTCCGGCGCCAATCCGTTACCCTGGACTATCTGCTAAATCTCATCGAGCAGATATAGCAGAATTTTGAATCTACTTTTCGATTCCGACCCGAGCCGGGACCCCTTTTTGGAAATAGTGTTTAATCGGTTTCATCTCGGTAACCAGATCGGCGTTTTCGATGATGCGGGGTGAGGCTCCCCGTCCCGTGATGACAAGCTCCTTATCGGAAGGTTTGTTGATAATTATCTTAAGCAGGTCCTGTTCCCCGAACAGTCCCAGCTTTGCGGCCACATTGGCCTCTTCCATGATGATGATGTCATGTTCATCCGTGCTCATCACCGCCCTGATCCGTTCGAGCCCCTTGCGGGCGGCCGCGATATCCTCCGGGGAAGGTTTGCGGTTGGCGAAACGGCCCAATCCGAACTGCTCCACCGTAATCAAATCTGAAAATCGCTTTAAGGCTTTAATCTCGCTGTAGTCCCCCATCTTGATAAATTGGGCGATAAATACCTTTAAACCGGCGCCGGCCGCTCTGATGGAGAGTCCGAGGGCAGCCGTGGTCTTACCCTTGCCGTTGCCCGTGTATACCTGCGTATAGCCTTTGTGCTTCTTTTTGCTGCTCATAGATTGGCCCGCCTCGTTATTGCTGCAGATTTTTTTGTTTTTCCAAAAGATCGTCAATTGCCCGCATGACGTTGCGGTGGTCCGGAGATCCCAGGGGAAATGACGGGCTGCGTTCCGACAACCGGCCGTTTAATACCATTTGGACTTTGACGACCGGTATAAATTGTGATTCCCATTGCTCGAGGCCGATTGAAATCCGGTATTTCGTCCCGGGCGCATGTGGTGGACTGGCCGGTACATCTTCGGATAGCTGTGGGAAAAAAGTCTCGGCGGCCTGGGATTCCAGGGGCTGGCATGCCACGCCTTCACCTCGCTTGAGAGGCTCAAAACAATTGTCGCAGGATATGCAGGCTGCCGGGCGCCGATCACCAGTCTGCCAGCGCTTGATCAACCCGGGTTCCCGGATAAACGGGCGCGACATCGCAATATAATCCACAACCCCATCGTTCACAAATTCCCGGGCCGCGTCGTAAGAGCGAATTCCCCCTACCAGAATCAGGGGTACCTGCAGCGCTTTTCTGAATTCCCGGGCCTCGGTAATAAAATAGCCCCGGGTATCGCCGGAATCAACCCGGCTGCGCATGATGTTGGGATTGTTCAGGAGTCCGCCGCTGATTTCGATGGCATCGATCCCTGCTGCTTCGATCATGCGCGCGGCCTGGATCGATTCATCCAGGGTCAAGCCGTTTTCGACAAAATCCCGGCAATTGAGTTTCACCAGTACCGGGTAGTCCCGGCCTACCGCTTGGCGGATGGCCGCCTGAATCATCAGCAGGGCCCGGACCCGGTCGGCCAGGGAGCCACCATACTCATCGCCGCGATCATTGTAGCGCGGACAAAGCATTTGGCTGAGAAAAAAACCATGGGCGGCGAGTATCTGAACCCCGTCAAATCCGGCCTGACGAGCCCTGGCCGCGGCCTGTCCGAAAGCTTCAGCCAGAGAATGAAAGTCTTGGGCGGACATCTGTCGGACTCTTGATTTCGACAAATAGGCTCCGCCAAAGCCGAGCTGCATGACGATCTTGCTGCCATGTTCCTGAACGGACTGCGCCAGGTTTTGAAGACCGGGGATCAGTGCGTCCCGGTGGATGCCGAGCTGCCAGGGCGAATGCTGTCCGTCCGGGCGAATATAGCAATGCCCGGTAATGATCATTCCGACGCCCCCGGCCGCCAGATCGCCCATGAGATCAATCAGCGCGGGAGTGCAGGCCCCGTCATCCGTCGCCATTCCCTCCCAGGTGGCCGATCGAATGAAACGGTTTGTCAGAACCATGCTGTTGATGGTCGTTTGCTCGAATAAATCAGGCATTTCTCGTTCTCAGTTCATCTCCCCACCGATTTTCAAAAAACATCAATGATGACCGCAAGTCATCATAGGAGAAGACTTCCAGGGATACGACGCCATCGAATCGCTTCAGCACCTGCAACACGGAGGCCGCCGACGTATCAGACAAACGGTCCAGGGCCAGGTGGTCGCGACCGCTTTCAACTCCATGCAAATGCAGAACCGAGGTATTGGCCCCGTAATTCTCAAAAATCTGCAGCAGGTCATATTCATATACCATCAGGTGGCCCAAGTCCAGGCAGATCGTCAATCCCAGGTCAAGGACGACATCTCCTATCAATTCCAGCGGATAATCCAGGGTTTCGATGGCGATGATATGTGGTTTTCCAACCATGGGCTTTAGTTTTTGCAAATTCCGGTGAACGCGATCCCGCCATTCTGCCACAAGAGAGTCGTCATATGACCTCTCATCAAACGGGATGTGCAGGATCAGGGCCGTGGGGTCAAGGGGCCGTACTAATGTCATAACCCGGGTCAAGGTTTCCACAGCGTGTTGTTGCTGTGAGGTGTCCCGATCTCCGATGGAAATGTCGGTGGGCAGATGCACATTGTAGCTTATTTTGAATTCCGCCGCCAAACTGTTCAGTTCGGTGATAACGGCCGGTGGCGGAAGGACGTCGGGTCCCCGGCTTTCAAACATTAGCAGTTCGATTTCATCCAGGTATGGCCCCAGCATTCGCACATTTGGAATATAGTGGTCCGGATAGATAAAGGAGGTCGTGCATAGTTTGAAGGGAAATGACCCTTTGTATGATTTAGATAAGGAAGGATATCCCTGATTTTCCTGCATCAATAGGTCTCCGGTATTAAAAGAGTCCGGCTTTAATCCAGACAACAATTTCGAGAGTGAATCTTACAGCAAGCAAGAAAATCAGCCACAATGCGGCGGACAGCAGCATCAGGTCGCAGGCCTTTTTAACGTGACCGGGGAACGTTTTGCCGAAGCGGACACCGATATAGGGTTTGTCGACCAATTGGCCGTGGTAATAGTTAGGGCCATTGAGTCTTACAGTCAGGGCTCCGGCAAATGCCGCCTCGGCATAGCCGGCATTGGGGCTGGCGTGGTTGGCCCCTTCACAGACCGCCGTCTTCAATGATCTTTTTCCGGCGCCGGCCAATATTTGGGCAGCGATTGCAATAACCGGCACGGTGAGCCGGGCCGGCAGGTAATTCAGAACATCGTCGAATTTAGCAGAGGCGCTTCCGAATTTCAGATAGGCCTGATTTTTATATCCCACCATGGAATCCAGGGTATTGGTCATTTTGTAAGCCAGGGCCAAGGGAGCACCGCCGATGGCTGCGAAAAACAAAGGTGCCGTGACGCCGTCAACCAGGTTTTCGGCCACCGTTTCCACCGTGGCCCGGGCCAAACCGGTTTTATCGTAACGGCTGATATCACGGCCGACAATCATCGCGACCTTTTCTTTGGCCGCTGGAATCTCGTTGCGGTCCAGGGATCGTTGCACGTCCATGGCGGCGCTGTCTAAAGAACGTGCCGAAATACAATAATATATCAGAATAATTTCAAGCAGAACTTTAAAGCCGGGATGGACACGGTAGGCAGCTGCCAGAACCAGCCAGCCCGACAGGCAGGTTCCGACAATCAGGACAGCCGCAAACAGGGTGCCACCGAAGGTCAGGTCTGGCCGCAATCTGCGAAACAGCGGCTCCAAGCGTTCAATCGCCAGGCCCATCCAGCGCACCGGATGCGGCAGCCCACGAGGATCTCCCAGCAGGAAGTCCAGAACGAATGCCGCCGGCAGGATATACCAGGATACGTGCCAATCCACTAGCTGGCCATCCGTAGTGCTGTCAAACCGCCCCGCGATTTTTCAGCTCCGCGGTCGATCGCTAGTAGCCTGGATGCCATCAAACGGTTCGCCTCAGGCGTTTTCAGCGAGATCCGAATAAATCTGTCAGACAGTCCCTGAACATTGGCGCAGGAGCGAATGAGAATTTTGTCCTCGGCCATCTTTTGCCATACATCGTTCGCCGACAGTTCTCCCTGCAGCTTTAGGAGGATAAACGATGCCTGCCCATTATAAATCCGTAAATCGGCGGTCTTTTCCATGGTATTGCAAAACTGCTGCCGCTGGCTTGATATATAGCGACGGGTTTCGTCGATGAATTCCTGAATCATCGCTTTGTGTTCGGCGATGTAATCCATTGCCAGCTGAGCCAGGCTGTTGGTGCTCCAGGGCAAAAGATGTGTTCTGAACTTTTCAATGCCGGCAGCCGCGCCCGTGATAAATCCGGTCCGCAAGCCTGGAATTTTAAATATTTTGGAGACCGATAGCAGCACGATCACATTATCGAGCCCGGCATGGACCATGGTCTCGTTCGCGGCGTGAGGGACAAAATCCAGGTATGACTCGTCGATGATGAAATTTTTCTTCGGATAACAGCGGCACAGGCTCTTCAGATCCGCGGCCGGTATCAGGGTTCCGGTGGGATTGTTGGGATTGCAGATAAATATCGTATCGGCAGGCTGCAGATCTTGCTCGATCGCCTCGATGTCAGGAATAAAATCCTCGGATTCTTTCGTCATGTAAAAGATATGGGGTACACCCTGGAGGCGGCAGGCATCACCGTAGTCGGTATAGGTCGGGCCGACAATCAGAACCCGGGCCGACTCGAGCACCTGCGGGATGGCATAGATGAATTGAGTGGTTCCGTTGCCGGCCAACAAGCGTTCGGACTCGACGCCGATAAATTCGGCAAACCGCCTGACTGTTGACCCGGCATCAACTTCAGGCAGGCGGGTAATGGCCTCCAAATTTTCTTTGAGATGTTGCAGCAGGCCGGGCGGCGGGCCCAGCGGGTTAATGTTGCTGCTCATGTCTATAATTTCTGAAGGCCGGCAATCGAATCGCCTGGCAACTTCGTAAATATTTCCTCCGTGTCCATGGATCATGCAGCCCCTCCTATTGAAACCAGCAAAAACAGCCCCGATTCCAGAATTTCCGCCATGGCACCCAGCATATCGCCCGTAATGCCCCCCAAACGTCGTCGGTAATAACGGATCAAAGCGGCGGTGATGGCCGCAAAACAGATCATCAGCCAGATCGCCTGCCAACCCAAAAACACCGATATTGCGACGGGCACCGCCAATCCCCGGAAAGCATGGAGTTCAATCCGTTGGTTAAAAAAATCCGTCCCGGTACCACCGTCCGGGCGCCCGTAGGGCAGATAGCACATCCCGAACAGCATGCCGCCCCGGGCATAGGCCGGCACGACAATCAGGAGTAACGCCCGATTTTCATTCAAACCGGAAATACCGGCCCATTTTATGGCCAGACCGGCCACGATGGCCACCAGCCCCATGGTTCCCAGGCGGCTGTCTTTCATGATGGCCAATACTTTTTCTTTGGGTCGCTGTCCCAGGAGACCATCGGCCGCATCTCCCAATCCGTCGATATGAAAAGCCCCGGTCAGCAGAACCAAAAAGACCACATCCAGCAGCGAGCCGACCGTCCGACCCCAGAAGCTCACGGCAACGTAGTCAAACAACGCCAGCAAAATACCCAGCACAATTCCCACGATGGGAAAATAGGGAATCATCCGCGGTGGATCGAAGCTCTCGCCCTTCCCCCAGGGCAGGATCGTGATGAATTGTACGGCGGAAATGAAGTGTTTTATCATTAAAAGCAACCTATCGGTCTTATAGGTCATATAGGTCCTACTATAGGTCCTATAGGTCCTATTATAGGTCCAATAGGTCCTATTGGACCTATAGAACCTAACTCCCCACTCTATCCCTTAATCTTCACGGGTATTCCGGCCACGGACCAGAAGACTTCCTCCACACAGCCGGCCACGGCCTGGTTGACGTACCCCACCAGGTCCCGAAACTGTCGCGCCAGTTTGTTTTCGGGCACGATGCCCTGCCCCACCTCATTCGACACGAGCACCACGGGACATTGCGCTTTTTTTACCGCATCGGTCAGGCGGGGGATTCGCGCCTCAATCCTGGCGGGATCGTTGGATTCCATGAGCAGGTTGCTGACCCAAAGGGTCAGGCAGTCGACAAGCACCGTGTCGGCCCGGAGGCTGGCGTCTACAACGGCCTCCGGCAGCAGCAAGGGGGCTTCCACAGTTTCCCACCGACGGCTGCGCTCTTCACGATGACGCGCAACCCGCTGCTGCATCTCATCATCGTGGGGAATACAGGTCGCGATAAATACCTTACGGTCACCTCCAATCTGCCGGGCCCTTTCCAGGGCATAGCCGCTTTTACCGCTGCGGCAGCCCCCCAGAATTAATATAGATTTTTTCAAAAACGTCCTCCATCCCTTTCATGAAATAATGCCCTGATTGAGCCAATGGTTCTCAATTAAGAGTTATTTGTTATTAGTTAATCGTTATTAGAATTGGTTTAGATAAACCCTATACCTTGTGCCTTAATCCAAAGGCATTTTAGCCACTGAACCTCTGATCTTCTGAACCTCTCAACTTCTGAACCTATGAACCTTGAACCCCGATTTCCTTGACCGTCGCCATAATCCCATCGACATCGATATGCGATTCAAAGTATTCGGCCAGCAGATCGTATTCTCGGTCCTTGCTTTCCGGGCCCTCTAGCTCGGAGACTTCGATATCGGGCAGTCCGATACCTCTCAGCCACAGCCTGGTGATGGCCGGGTTTTCAAACAGACCGTGAATATAGGTGCCGACGATCCTCCGGTCCGGCGTGACACACCCATCAGTGTCCGCACAGGAAACACTGTTTCTCTCATCGACCTTGAAATAGGGCTCAGCCCCATGCCTTGTGGTTTGCCCCATGTGAATTTCATAGCCCATACCATTGCCGCCCTGGCGGGAAAACCGGGTCAAGGTCGTCGTTTTGGGCGCTTTTAAGACGGTTTCAACTGGCAACAGATCCAGCCCCTCGGTGCTGCCCGGCCTTCCTTCCAGCCCGGCGGGATCGTGTACGGCCCGGCCCATCATCTGGTAGCCGCCGCAGATGCCCAGAACATGACCGCCGTCGGCCACGTAGTGTTTGATCTTTTCCTGCCAACCGCTGGACTTGAGCCACTGCAGGTCAAAGCAGGTATTTTTGGAACCCGGCAGAATAACGGCCTTGAAAGCGCTTAATGACTGAACTTGTTCCAAAAAAAACAGCTCCAAACCATCCAGCGCCAGCAAGGGATCAAAGTCGGTGAAATTGGATATATGCGGAATTCTGATGACGGCGATCGCCGGGATGTCCGGATTTTCGAGATATACTTTTTGGGGATTTTCGATGACCACAGAGTCTTCGGGATCGATCCGGATGTGATTGTACCAGGGCAGTACGCCGAATACCGGGCGTCCGGTCCGGTTTTCAATCCACCGCACCCCGTCTTCAAACAGGCTGATATCACCCCGGAAACGGTTGATAATAAATCCTTTGATCTGTTTGCGATATGTTTCTTCGAGGCACTCCAGCGTTCCGACCAGCTGGGCAAAAACGCCCCCGCGGTGGATGTCTGCCACTAAAATCACGGGCGCGTCGGAATATTCAGCCATTCGCAGATTGACGATATCGTGGGGCATGAGATTCACTTCGGCACACGACCCGGCACCTTCCATGACCACCAGATCATGTTCGCTGCGCAAACGGTCCAAGGCATCTGCGGCCGTGGCAAAAAGGTGATCTTTTTTATTATGGTAGTCACTGGCAGTGCAATTTTCCACGGCTTTGCCCAGCAGGACGACCTGGGAGCCGACTTCGCTGGTGGGCTTCAACAAAATCGGGTTCATGTCAACATGGGGCGGGATTTTGGCGGCCTCGGCCTGGACAATCTGGGCTCGCCCCATCTCCAGGCCCTCGGGGGTGACGCCGGAGTTGTTGGACATGTTCTGGGCTTTGTACGGGGCAGCCCGCATTCCCCGGTTGGCCGCAAGCCGGCACAAGGCCGTGGTGATGATACTTTTGCCCACATCCGAGCCGGTTCCCAGGATTGCGATGCAGGGGGCTTTTGACTGTTTATTCAACTGGTTCATACTCCTTGGGTCTTTGAATCCGCATATTAATTGTCATTGTGCATTAATTCAGGAATTCAGGAATTAAAGTGGGACAAATTCAGGAATTCAGGGATTCAGAAATTTAGGAATTGAAGGAATTCTATCGATTTAATTATTTGAATTTATCTTCAAATTCCCCAATCCCTCAATCCCCAAATCCCTAAATTCCTCAATCCCTAACCTAAATCTGATACTTCTTCGCATATCCCCTAGGCGTATACATAAAATCCATATAGCGGCTGGACATGCTGCTGCCGATAAAGACGGTGGTTTGCATATCCACCTCGGCTTCGAGCAGGTCACCGAGGGTCACGATTTCAATATTTTGCTGTTCGCGCATGGCCCGTGCGACTATACCGACCGGCGTGTCGGCATCCCGGTGCCGCAGGATGATATCCCGGGCTTTGCCCAGTTGCCAGTTTCTCTTTTTGCTTTTTGGATTGTACAGGACGATGACGAAATCCGCCCTGGCGGCAGCTTCCAGGCGCTGTTCAATGAGTTCCCAGGGAGTCAGCAGGTCGCTCAGGCTAATGGCGGCAAAATCATGGGTCAGGGGCGCTCCGAGCAGGGAGGCGCCGGCGCACAGGGCCGGAATCCCCGGCACAACCTCCAAATCCAGCACAGGTTCAGCATCTTCCCGTATTGAGTTCGAACCGGGTGGCACAATGGTGACACCTTTGATTTGACAGGCTTCAAAGACCAGACCGGCCATGGCATAAATCCCCGGATCACCGCTGGAAACAATGGCACACGACTTGCCGGCCCGGGCCTGTTCGATGGCAGCCTCGACCCGCACTACCTCCTTGGTCATGGCCGTGCTGATGATTTCCTTGCCTTCGATCAGGGGCCGGATTAAATCGATATAGGTGGTGTAGCCTGCCACGACCTCCACCTCCGCCAGAACATCGGCGGCCCGTTTGGTCAGGTGTTCCGGGCTTCCCGGACCGATTCCGACGACAAAAAGTTGGCCCGCGCGATGGCCACCGTGACGTTTTTGGTCGACTGTTTGGGAACGATCAGTTTCCCGTTGCCGCTCGCCAGAATTGCTGCTGCTTCGCATACGCTTTTAACTCCTACATGTTGTTCCACTATTTTAGATGGATTTTGGATGGTGTCTACCTGATTCAGTTCCTGCTTGCCGAAAAAGGCAAGGGGCAGTTCGAGCCTTTGGGCTGTCGTGATGAGTCCGGTTTCGTCCGCTTTCACATCGATGGAGGCGATGCCCCTCAGGCTGGATGACGCCAGGCCGTGATCAGCAAGTACTTGTGCCAGGTGGGCTAAAATTTCCGCGGCTTCGGTATTGCGGTTGCACCCGATGCCGGCGACAAGGCTGGCCGGGCGCAACACCAGCACGGCGGTGGGAAGATCGAAAGTGTGGTCGGTCACGAGAACATAGGCCGCATCTTCAAAATCTTCCGCTTCGCTGTTTGTGGTGCAGTGCGCCACTAACTCATCAGGCTCTAATCTTACCGCTGTCGGCAGAGCGTCTGCCAAAAAATTATACGGATCGCAAACCATAACGTTGTTACCCGTCAGCAGCGCCATATTTACGATTTTAATGGCTTCCGGGTTTTCGATTGACAGCCCCTTTTCTTTGGCCAACATATCGATCGCCGGTACCTGATTGACATCGGTGGCCGTGGTGATGACCGGCCGGGCTCCGATAGCCGCCGCTGTCTGCCGGGCCAACTGATTAGCGCCGCCCAAATGACCGGACAGAAGACTGATGGCGTGATGGCCGCCGTCATCCACGACGACCACCGCCGGATCTTCGGTTTTATGGACGATCAGGGGGGCAATCAGGCGAACTACGATGCCGGTGCTCATGATAAAGATATGGCCGCTGTATCGCTTGAATTCGCGTTGGATAGCTTCACCGAGCTTTTGAAAGCGAAAGCGTCCGTCCCGGGTTCCACCGATGTTGTGCGATAGATATACATCGGCATCAACAGGCATTTCGCGGCTGATGGTTTCCGCCAGTTTCCGGCCGTTGGGGGTTAAAGCCCAGACAGCGATATTATTTAAATGACCTGAAACCATTTGTTCCGATCTTGCAAGCCTGCTTCCCGTCTATTTTCTAAATTCATGCTTAAAGTTTTTATCATAAAGTTTTGATTTATATTTTAAATTTTCGGCAGTGACTTCCAAGGTCTGTCCCACAATGATCAAGGCCTGCTTGGTAATTTTTGCGCTCCGGACCTTGTTGGCCAGGTCCTTGAGACATGTAATAATAACCTTTTCTTCCGGTTGACTGGCCCGATAGACCACGGCGCAGGCCGCCTCCGGGCCGTAAGAATCAGCCAGGATGTCGGCGACCTCATCGATCATGGTTATGCTCAAATAAATGGCCATGGAAGCACGATGTTTGGCCAGCAGCTTCAAATCTTCACTTTCCGGCACCGGTGTGCGGCCGGCCATGCGCGTCAAAATCAATGTTTGAGAAATTTCGGGCAGCGTAAACTCGATGCCGAGGGTCGCAGCCGCGGCAAAGGCGGCGGTTACGCCCGGGATAACCTTATAGGGAATATCCCGTTTTTTAAGTTCCGCCATTTGCTCAAAAATTGCACCGTATAGACTTGGGTCGCCGGTGTGCAGGCGCACGACCCGCTGGCCGGACGAGCGGGCGCCGGCAATGGTTTCGATAATTTCATCCAGATCCATGGCAGCGCTGCTTAGACTGGTTGCATCCGGTCGCATCCATTGCAGCAAGGCCACGGGCACCAGCGAACCGGCAAAAATTACCAGATCCGCCGCCATCAGGGCCTTTTGGCCCTTCACCGTAATCAGCTCCGGATCCCCCGGACCGGCCCCGACAAACAAAACGGGATTTGCGATTGCGGATTGCGGAATGTTTCCGATTGCGGATTGCGGACTGCGGATTGCGGATTTCGATTTGGTATTCTTTCGTTTCAAATGAAAGCTCCTTGCTTTTTGGTTAATCCTTTTGGAATTTATTAAAATCGGTTTAAAAATAGCTCAATGACGGTACTCTAACCCAGCAAACAGTAAATTTTTGGATTCAAATCATATTCACTCAGAGAGTTGTTTTGACGATGTTATATTAGGGTACTTTTTCTCGCAATATAAGTCATTAAATCAAACAGGTCCTCTTAATCAATCCACAATCTGCAATTCGAAATCCCGATTATTCAATCCGCAATCCGAAATCCGCATTCCGCAATCCCGAAATGATCCACACCGGATTTTGAGCCTCCAGCCTGGCCGACCATGGCATCTTGCGGCTGTGACTGATTTGGGCCTGAACCACGGCGGTTTTGAAGCCCAGGGCTTCCATGGTTTCCATGGCCGTGATAACATTCGGCATCAACACGGTGTTGATGACAACGATGCCGTTAGATTTCAAAAAGCCCGCGGCCGCTTTGATTATTTTTGACAGGTTGCGGCCGCCGCCGCCGATAAATATTCGATCCGGCGCCGGAAGCTCGTCTAATCCATCCGGCAATTCCGACTGCACCACCTCGATGTTCCTGGTGCCGAACCGCACCAGATTGCTTTTGATCTGTTCGATGCGTCCGGGTTTTTTTTCGACCGCCACGATTTTGCCTTGCGGGACCAGCACAGAGGCTTCAACGGAGACCGATCCACTGCCGGCGCCAAGGTCCCACAACACGTGATCCGGCAGCAGCTGTAATTTCGCCAGGGTAATCGCCCTGATTTCCGACTTGGTAATCAAACCCTTCTCATGAAGAAAATGGTTGTCCGGGATTCCAAGATGAGGGGCAATTTCAAGCAGCTGTTCAGGGTCGTTTTTTTTCAAAACCACCAGATTGGGCTCTGAAAAAGTCATTTCAGATACCTGCACCGGACGGTACCAGCCAAACCGTTCGTCGTCTGCGCCCAAAGATTCCAGAACGCACATTTTGGTACCCGCAAAGTCCTCGGCAATCAGTCGTTTGGCAATCCAGGCCGGGTTTCTGACGGGGTCGGTAAACAAGGCAACGGTGTAGTCTTCCTCCAAGGCCTTAAGTACGGCACGGTCGTCTTTGCGGCCATGCAGACTAATGACGCGCACCTGACTCCAGGGCTCTTTGATTCGGGCAAACGCCGCAGCAATCGAAGAAATATTAGGATAAACCACAACATTTTCCGGACCGAGCGCTTTTACCAGGATAGAGCCGATGCCAAAAAAAAACGGATCACCCGAGGCCAAAACCACCACCGTTTGCGTTGCCATTCGTTCTTTGATAAAACCCACCGCTTCGGAAATCTTCCTATCGATCACCTTTTTGCGGGCGGGGATCTCTTTAAAGTAGTCCAACAACCGCTGCCCCCCGACCAAAACATCCGCCGACTCGATTATCCGCTGATGCCGGACGGTCAGATCCTCTGGTGAAAGCCCCAGGCCGATGATCACAACCGGCTTCATGTTGTTAACCCCCCATGTTCCGGACAAGCCGGAATTGAAGATTGAAGATTAAAGATTGAAGATTTGTGGTTGTCGCTGCGCTCCGTCATATTATAGAATTTCATTTTAGTTAACTAATTTCTCCACCCCGCCAAAATCTGGAGACTTCCGCCAATCTCAGATACTCCAATTGTTCCCACCGCCATCGGGTCAAGCTGAATTCAGGGTGGAGAAATTAGCGGAATCAAATGAAATACTTCCTTGATAATCAAAAATCACGCTGCGTATCGTTAAATTGACTCCCGCAAATCTGTTGGCTGATTCAACAATTTGCCGGCCCACATGTGCGACAACATCCGGGCAGTCTCGATGGATCAGATCAAAGGCATGCCGGGCGGTGTTGGCGGCCAGGACAACATCCGATAAATCCTTGTCACCCGTAATTTCCAGCACCCATCGGGCCAGTTTCTCCATGGTCAACGATGATTTGGCGGCGTGGGTATGCGCCACCCCCTGGGCCATTTTAAGCGCTTTGCCGAAAAATACCGCCAGGGTGACCTGTTTAAAATTGTTTTGGGCAGCAGACTCCAGGGACATTTTAAAAAAATCACCGATCTGAACAAAAGCTTCCGGAGCGATCCGGGGCCAGTGGTCCTGGGCGTAGCGCTCGCTGCGGCGGCCGGTGGTCAAAACCACCTGGGTCAATCCGGCCGCCCGGGCCACCGAAAGCGCCGATTTTATGGTGGCAGTGAAGGCATCATGTGACAGCGGCCGGACAATGCCGGTTGTACCCAGTATGGATATTCCTCCGAGAATGCCCAACCTGCCGTTGAGCGTTTTTTCGGCCAGTTCCCGCCCCCGGGGCACGAATATTTCGGTTCTGACGATCACATCTGACTCGTCCCGATCCAGCACGTCGTGAACCGCTTCGGTAATCATCCGGCGGGGGCCCGGATTAATCGCCGGCTGTCCCGGTGGCACCTCGAGGCCCGGCTTGGTGACCCGGCCCACCCCTTCGCCGCCGCGAATAAGTATTTTCGGTCCCTGGCCTGCTGATTTTTTTTCCCATTGCACCCGAGCGCCGATTTCAGCTTTATGGGTCACATCCGGGTCATCCCCGGCATCCTTAATGACGCTGCACTCGGCCCCGCCCTGAACCATCGGGCGGCACCGATGAAGCGTTATGCGTATGTAATCACCGGTCAACAGCCGGATGTTCACCGTGTCGGGCGCCTTTCCTTCGACAATTAAGCGCAGGGCGCCCTTGGTTGCGGCCGCCGCCGCAGTCCCGGTCGTAAATCCCGTGCGCAGTTTTCTTTTCATAAATGTCCAATCCGCTTTAACCCGAATTTAGAAGTCTCTCGCAAAGGCGCCAGGACGCAAAGAAAAACCTAACTGTTCCCTTGGCGTGCTCTGTGGGTTTGCGCGCGAAGAATTAAAATAAAATGGACAGAATTCCTTAAATCCGAAATCCAAAATCCAAAATCTAAAATCCATTCACTGACATAATCCCTTTAATCCAAATTTCAAAATCCTAAATCCTAAATCGGCCTCAAGCCACAGCGTAGTATACAATTCCCACCAATATTATGCTGCTGACCCGCAGTCCCTGGCCCAGCAGCAATAGCTGGGTACCCATTTTCGGTGAAAAAATGCCGATATAGCGCGGCAGCTGGTGGCGCAGGGCCCGCACGGGAAAAGCCAGGACATTTCCGATCAACAAGGCCAGCACGGTCTGCTTGACAGTTAACACCCCCGCTTCCAACAGGGCACCGGCGGCGGCAAAGCCGGATGTGAACTCGGCCGCAAAACTCAATATAATGACCGACAACGACTCCATCGGCATAAAGGATGTCACCACGTATCCAGCCATGGCTTCGCGCAGTGTTTGAAACAGGCCCATCGCATTCAGAATAAATACGAGGGAATAAATGGGAACCACATACACTGCAATTCTGGCGACACGTCGCGGCAAACGCGATCTAATACGCTGACCGATAGTGCTTCGCATCTTCTTTTTCTCTGGTGATGCTGCAGCGTGTAAAAACTCGGCCGGCGTTTCAACAGGCGGCAGCGCCATGCGGCCAAAAACCAGCAGCACGATGGTACGCAGCACCACAGCCAGGAAGGTAATCAAAAAATAAAGGGCTCCGGCCCAGCCCGTGAGCGGAATGACAATGAAAAATGTCGTCGGCAGGTGCAAAAAAAACGCCGGCAATTGATTGATAAAATTGGATAGAAACAACTGCCTGCGCGTTATATGGCCCTCTTTGAGAAAATCCAACAGCATCGCATTGGCGGTGACACCTGAAAAAAAGGCGGCCGTAAAAGCGGCGCTGCAATGATCACCGAGACGGCCGAAGCGAAACAGGGGGCGGGCCAGAACGGCCATGGGCCTGATCCAGCCGGAGGCTTCAATGATTTGGCCGATAACCAGTCCCAGGACAATGAACAGCATCAACCGCATCAGAGGCCACAACAGCCTGGACATAATCAGCGAGGGATTCAAACCATCCACCAGAGCCAGAGCGCCTGCGATGATAACCAGAGAAATTGTCAGCGATGCAGCCAGGGAGCGCAATTGCTCTTGATCAGCGGCTTGGGATCGATTGGAACTCATCCTTTTGGCTGACCGTTTTTGCTCGCTTGTTTGCTGATGATCAGGGTCCAGTAATCGGGTTTCATCTGACTTAACTCTTCTATGTCATTGATAATTATCTCACTGGACTGGCTGCAGTTTTTAACCCCCACGCAATTGGCGTAAGTCCCGGTTTCATCGATGGCGGCCTTGATATCCGGCACATTGCGGTAGGCTTTTAAAAATACCACATTCTCCGGTATACCGTGCAGCTCCCGCAACCGATTGCCCCCGGTGACACCGGAGACCACCATCAGGGATTCCTCTCCTTCCACCAGCGGCGTATTCAAACGGGCAGCCGCCGCCTGGTAGGAAGTGATCCCGGGGACGGTCTGCACCTCCAGGTGAGGCGCCAGCGATTGCACATATTTTAGAATATAACCAAAGGTGGAATAGGTCATCGAGTCGCCCAGGGTCAAAAACGCAGCATTGCGTCCCGTTTCAAGTTCGGCAATGACGGTCCGGGCGTTGGCTTTCCAAGCCCGGCGGGTTTCGTCTTTATCGCTGGTCATGGGGAACCTGAGCATTTTGACCGCGGTGTTGTCCGGGATGTGTTCGCTGGCGATATTCACTGCCAGGCTGTGCTTGTTTTTTGTGGATGCCGCTGCGAATACCGTGTCGACCTGGTTTAAAATCTTAGCAGCTTTGATGGTGATCAAATCCGGATCACCCGGCCCCACGCCAATGCCGTAAAGAACTCCGGCTGTTTTAGTCATGATGTCCTCGACAATCGTTTGGTACCGTTGGATCGTTAATTTAAAACTGCACCAGCAAAATGACTTGCTGATCAGGTTGATCGACCAACCTGAGCCCTACCCCAAAACCATACATTTTGTTCTTTAAAGCCGGCTCGCTTTTGCTGCTGTTTCCGACCTTGCCCCGTCTGAGCTCGTCGAAGGCCGCCCTCCCACTTCCGAATTCCGCCTTCCCTAGTCTTTGCCGGCCAGAATTATCAGGGCATTGACCACGGCGGCCGCCAAATTCGAACCGCCCTTGCGGCCGATGTTGCAAATATAGGGATAATCCAACTCCATCAGGGCCGCTTTGGACTCGGCGGCGTTCACAAATCCCACCGGCAACCCGATAATCAGGGCCGGTCGGGCCTTGGCATCCTTGACCAATTCAATCAGACGCAGCAAAGCCGTGGGGGCATTGCCGACGACATAGATCCCGCCCTGCATATCGTCGGCGGCCATATCCACCGCAGCTTTGGCCCGGGTTGTACCGTTGGATTCCGCGATTTCACGGATCCGGGAATCATTGATGTAGCATTGCACGATGGTGCCGTAGCGCGCCGTTTCCCGGTTTCGAATCCCGACCCGGGCCATATTGGTGTCCGTTATAATCATATTCCCGCCGCGAATTGCATCTATTCCGACCTCAACGGCCCGGGGGTGGAAACGAACCATATCTTTGAACTCAAAATCAGCCGTGGTATGAATCATGCGTCGTACGATAGACCACTGGGACTCGTTGAAGTCGTGTTGGCCGGCCTCGCGGTCAATGATGTCAAAACTGGTGCTTTCGATTTCTGATGGTTTCATAATCTAAGTTCCTTCATAACAAAGCAGGTGTCATTGATTAGCCACGAATTAACACGAATGTTCACGAATATAATTTTTCCGCAACTATAACTAAAAAAGTAAATCTAAGGTTTCAAAAACTTATGAAATGTCTCGAACCTGGAGTAATGGAGTACTGGAGTATTGGGGTATTAGGAGTAGACATCCAACCTTCAGACATTGCCCCAGCATTCCAGTACTCCAACTCTCCGAAATTATACTCCAACTCTTCGAAATTAATAACCATTTAAAGGCCCATAAGGATTACCTTTTTTTGGATCAAAGATCCGAAAACTTTCTTCATTATTCGTGGTGATTCGTGTTCATTCGTGGCTAAAAAAAACGTTTGTTATCCTAAATTCCGGCTGTCGTGATAAATCCGGCAGCTTTCCACAAAATGGCCGGCAACCGCCGGTTGGCTGCCGAAATGAAGATGATTGTAGCTGCCCAGGGTTTGGTTGATCTGATATCCCCCGGGCGGTCGATCCAGACCGGATCGGTCCGAGATCCGGTAAACCGTATGAATGCCGGAGGCCTGCCGGGTTAATTCCGAATAGTGAAACTCATGGCCCCGGATGCGTAGATCTTTTTTGCCGATGGGGGTGTCCGCTGTCAGGGTTACCTCCCGATAGCCGAGTGCTTTCAGACGGGGAAACATTTTGGTTGCAAAGGGAAAACAGCCCGCCATGGGATAGCACTCCCCGTTGAGATCGACCAGCTCCTCGCACAGGTACATGAAGCCGCCGCATTCGGCATAAATGGGCATGCCCGCGCGGCTGTTGTCCCGGATGCGATCGCGCAACTTGCGGTTATCGGCCAGTTTCCCCGCAAAAAGTTCCGGATACCCGCCGCCGAAATACAGCCCGCCGACATCCCGCGGCAAATCATCATCGGCCAAAGGCGAGAAAGAGACGATTTCAGCCCCGTGCCGCTCCAGCAGGTCAAGGTTGTCCTGATAGTAAAAACAAAAAGCATTGTCCCGCGCCACCGCGATGCGCACTTTTTTTTCGCGACCGACGTTGTCCGCCCCGGACGGCCTGGGCAAATCAATGTTCGGTAAAGCACTCATGAGTTTATCCAGGTCGAGGCTGTCTTCGATGATATCGGCCAGTTCATCGATGGTTCGGCGGTCCAGCGGGTGGTCTTCGCGGGTGACCAGTCCCAGGTGTCTTTCCGGTATAGTAATCTCCGGATTGCGGGCCACGCCTCCCAAACAGGGCATTTGAACACCCTGCCCGATGGCGTCTTCCAGGTACTTCAGATGCCGCTTGCTGCCCAGATTGTTGAAAACGACGCCGGCGTAGGTCAGCTGTTTATCGAAGTGTTCAAAACCCATGACAACCGCCGCCGCGCTGCGGGCCATGCTGGCGGCATCGACCAGCAGAACGACCGGCACGCCCAGCCATTTGGCCATCTGGGCCGTGGACCCTGCTTCCGTTTTACCGTCGTATCCGTCAAAAAGCCCCATTACCCCTTCGATAACGGCAACATCGGCCTCAGCGGCAGCCTGCGCAAAGCATGCCAGATTAAATTCTTTCGAAAGCATCCAGCCATCCAGGTTTTTGCTCTCCCGCCCGACAATCCGTGTGTGGTGACCGGGATCGATGAAATCAGGTCCGACTTTAAACGGCGCTACTTTCAACCCGCGCCTGGCCAGGGCCGCCATCAACCCCAGGGCAATGGTCGTTTTCCCTGAGCCGCTCTTTGTACCGGCGATGACGAGTGCTTTGATTTTCCTCCTCCCCTCTTCGAGAAAATGAGCTAAAATTTGAAATGATCTAAAATTAAGGTATTCTGTCGATTATATAGAAAAGAAAGAGCGCAGCGATTCCTAAATTTTAGTCATTTTAGGCAATTTAGATCATTTTAGTCATTCATTTATACTGTCTAATATCTTCACGGCCCGCTCATCGAAAATATCAGGGTAAAGACACCTTCCAATGGTATAGACGCCTTCCAGCAGGCGCATGGTGGGCCGCGAAACAATTTTTTCATCGACGATATAGATCCGGTTCCGGGCCACGGCCTTTATGATCTGAAAGCCGGGTTCCTGCTTGATAATCGCTACGGTCGGCCGATTCATCGCTCCGTACTGGGCCAGATAGACATCGATTTCCGAAGCCCGGGCCATGATGCGCTCCTTGCCGTAGTAGGCAATATTGGTATTGTTGACCGATTCGGCATCGGCGGCCACATTGATGCCGCCGGCACTTTCCAGGGCGAAGATGGCCATGGAGCCCGGGGCGAACGTCTTCATTTTATTGTGGATCGCTTCGAAATAGACCCGCTGGCGCTTGGCATTGGACCGGGTCAAATTCCGGAAGGCATCAATCGATTGATTGAATTTCGCAGTCAGACGGAGGGCTTGCTCCTGCCGGCCCGTCAACATGCCGAGAGCCGCCAGGTAGATCATCATTTCATCGACCGAGCCGGGCTGCAGAGAGACGATGGTAATGCCGGATTTTTCAAGCATGGCCACAAACTGCGGATAGCCCCGGTCGATCATCGGTCGAATCAATACCAGATCCGGTCGGGCGGCAATAAATTTTTCAGGATCGTCATGGTAAGAAAACACCGGCTTGGTACGGGCCAGGGGTGGATAGTCGTCATGCCGCGACACCCCGACAATTTCACTCAAAAGCCCGAGGGAAAACAGGTTTTCGGTGTGGGCGCCATACAGCGAGATCACCCGCTCAAACGGTTTGCCGATCACTATTCGGCGGCCGGCCTGGTCGATGATGGTATCCGGCGGCCGGATGCCGAATTTTCCGGCAGCGGTATCGGCCGAGGCCGATGCAATGCCCACTGCTGTAATGATCTGCACCAGGATCAACACCCGATATATCGTTCTAGGTTGTCCCATGGTTCGTTTCACTCAGGTGATTAGTAAAGTCATATCGACAATTTTGTTCCATGTTACTGCGTATAATGTTAATTCAAGGTTTCAGATGTCAGGGATAAGCGCGTCGGTTGCCTGAAACCTGAAACCTGACACCTGAAACCTAAACCCCACAAACTGCGCCACTGCTGCCCGGCGTGTTCACTTTTTCCGATTGTAGTCACGAAAAAAGCGTCAACTATTTACGAAACACAACCTGCAATGATTCCGAATAATCATCAAAGTAAACCTTGGAATCGACATTAAAAACCTCGGTGACGATATCGGGATTCAAAACCTGCCTCACCGGCCCGTGATTTACGATTTTGCCCCGGGTCATGAATATCAGGTAGTCGCAATAGGCTGCCGCCAGGTTGACATCCTGCAGTACGGCAACCACGGTTTTCGCATCCGATCGAACGCCGCCGGCCGCTAGATTCAACAGGCTGAGCGTATACTTAATATCCAGGTTGGATGTGGCCTCATCCAGGATCAATACCGGGGTGTCCTGGGCCAGGGCCCGGGCGAAAACAACGCGCTGGCGTTCGCCGCCACTCAGTTCGGTGACATAGCGATCGGCAAAATCAGCAATCTCGCTTTGTGCCATAACCTCCCGCACGATCTCCCAATCGTCGGTCGATGGAGACGCAAATCTCGCTATGTGAGGGTAGCGTCCCATCATGACAATTTCCGTTACCGTAAACGGAAAGTTAATATAAAAATTTTGCGGCACCAGAGCGATCTCTTTTGACAATTCCAGTTTGGAATAGGATGCAAGCGCTTTACCGCGATAGCGCAGCCTTCCGCCGGCCGGCTGCCGGTGGCCGGCCAGCAGATCCAGGATCGTTGTTTTGCCGCTGCCGTTAGGACCGATGATCCCGTAAAATTTTGCCGGTGCGAGGTGGATGCTGAACCCATCGATCACTTTTTTATCCGCATAGTAAAAAGAGATATCGTCTAATTCAAAGGGCATGACTAACTATTGGGCCTAATTTAACTATCTGCTATTTTGCTTTCCCTTGACGTTGAATATTAATTCGACTGCAGTGTACTGGAGTAATGAGTGTTGGAGTGTTAGAGTATTGGAGTATTGGAATTGCCGCACGTTTAACACCCCATTACTCCAACACTCAATCACTCCGCTAAACACATCGCTAAATTAATTTTCTAACCAATGTCATGGGTCTGTCCATACATAAATGCTGCTAGATAACTTTCCGCGCTGCGTGCTGTTTGCGGAACAGGTAGCAAAAAAACGGACCGCCGATCAGGGCGGTCAGAACACCGATCGGTATTTCAGTGGGCAGCACGGCCCGGGTGACCGTGTCGGCACCCAGCAGTAATATGGCGCCCGCCAGCAGCGAAACCGGAACCAGCCGGCGGTTGTCCGGGCCGGTGATCAAGCGCATCATATGGGGCACCAGCAGACCGACAAATCCGATGATTCCCGATACAGACACGCAAACGGCGGCCACCAGGGACGCAGTCACCAGCAGCACCAGGGTCACTTTCCGGGTATCGACTCCCAATGACGACGCCGTTCGGTTGCCCAAGGACATCAAGTTCATATCCCGCGCAAAGAAGATAAAAACCAGCAAACCGACTCCGACCGATAAAAAAATCAGGCCGACATCGGTCCAGGTTTTCGAGCCGAAGCTTCCCATCAGCCAGAAAATGATGACTGCAACCTGTTCATCGGCAATATATTTCAACAGGCTGATCCCGGCCGATAAAATCGCAGCCACGATAATACCCGAAAGAATCAGGTTGTTGGAAGAAAACCCCCCGCTGGAAGCGGATAGATAGATGACAAAGAGCAGGGTCCCAACCGCCCCGCCAAAGGCAAACAACGGTACGGAATACAGTCCTAAAAAACCGATATTCAACAAGATAGCCAGGGAAGCTCCGAAAGCGGCGCCGGCGGATACGCCCAGCGTGTAGGGGTCTGCCAGCGGATTCAGCAAAATCCCCTGGAAAACCACCCCTGATATTGCCAGGCCGCCGCCGACAATGGCCGCTGACAATATTCTGGGAAGCCGCACATCCACCACGACCACCGGGAAGACAGAATCCATGCCCTCGAGATATTCGAGCTGGCCACTGAGTTTGGCAACGATTATCTTAACCACAGCGCCGGCCGGCACGTCGATATAGCCCATTCCGGTTGAGGCAATAATTGCTGCAACCATGATCGCCGCGAGTATGACCAGCTGCATCGCCGTGGCTTCTCTTAAACCGATTCCTAAACCTCCTGTTCCAATAAAAAACCCTTCAAGCAAATACGGCTTGAAGGGTTGCACCCAGTTTACTTGGCCCTCATTTTGAATATTACCAGGCCTCTGTCCCAACGCAGAGCTGTGGCATCACGCCAAGGCAGGTCTTCTGGCTTCCCCGCCTTTTTAGCTACCTTCCCATATCGATCCATCGAAACAGTGGCGTAACAAGACTAAAAAGGTTCCCCTTTCGACCGAAGCGAAAGAGACGGGGTCACAGCGGCGGGACCACTCCCGAATTGCACGGGATTCCCTATTAAGCATGCGCACCTTGATCCGACTCCATTTACGGGATATAGGGCTTTTTGTCAAGATAATTTATCCACCTTAGAATATTGAAGTCCCGGGATGAAAGTCATTTCCTCAAAAAGAATAAAATTTTTTAACCATGAACTCGGTGGATAAATTATTCGGTGGATAAATTATTGTATGCTTCGCATTTATTTTTTCATCCTTGTTGAGGCATTAAATTTGAAAAATATATAATTTTTTCGCCTGATCCTCATCCGAGTGATAGTCTTCGTTGTTACGCAAAAGGAATTACCGGATATAGACCTTCACTTTGGGGGGCGAAAAAATTAGGTTGACAAATTTATCCAGTTAAATTATTTCAAAGCGAAAAATTCAGCGTGCGATTTGATGGTGTCCCAACGGGATGAATAGGGAAACCGGTGCAACTCCGGTGCGGTCCCGCCGCTGTGACCCCGCCGCTTTCGACCCGAACGAAGGTGGAACCCATTTAGCAGTCAATTGCCACTGTTGCGATGAATCGTAATGGGAAGGCAGCTAAGTGGGCGGGGGAGTCAGAAGACCTGCCATCAATATCCTGATATTCTGTTATTGAAGAGATGGTAAATCTTCAAGCGTACTATACGCTTGGAGATTTTTTTTTGTATAGACCCTTTTGGACCTATAAGACCTATTGGTTATAGGCCCTATTGGACTTATAAGACCTACAACAAAAAAAATAACGCACAGGAGGTAGTAAATGATGAATCTAAATGAAATCCTAAACGGTATCGCACCCGTCGACCGGGACTGGATCGCCAAGGCCCGGGAGAGAACCGCCCAACTGGTCATGCCAACCCGTGCCCTGGGACGGCTGCACGAGATCTCCGAACAGATCTGCGGCATTCAGGCCAGCCTGCAGCCATCCATCAAACGCAAAGCGATTTTGGTGATGGCCGGCGACCATGGGATTGTCGCCGAAGGCGTCAGTGCCTATCCCCAGGAAGTTACCGGCGCCATGGTGCAAACCTTCCTGGCGGGAGGTGCCGGCATAAACGCCATTTGCCGTCTGGTGGATGCTGACGTCTATGTGGTGGATATGGGAATCATCGCCGTCTTTAAAGAGGCTGCGCTGCCGGATAAAGATCGTCTGATCATTCACAAGATCGCTGCGGGAACCGCCAATTTTGCCCACGGGCCGGCCATGTCCCGGCAGGATGCCGAAAAGGCTGTGTGGTTGGGATTCCAGGAGGCATCGAAGCTTTTTGAGGACGGTGTCGAATTGATCGGGACCGGCGACATGGGGATCGGCAATACCACCCCTTCGGCTGCCATCGGTGCTGTAATATGCGGCACTGATCTGGCGGAGATGGTGGGGCGCGGCACCGGCGTCGACGATGAGGGGCTCGCACGCAAACAGGAAGCCATTCGGCGCGGGATCGACGTCAACAGCCCCGATCCGGCCGATGGTCTTGATGTATTGTCCAAAGTCGGCGGTTTTGAGATCGGTGCCATTGCAGGGTGTGTCCTGGCCGGCGCCTACCATCGTCGACCGGTAATGATCGATGGTTTCATATCGACGGCCGGGGCTCTCATCGCCCATGCCCTCTGCCCCACGGTGACCGAGTATTTGATTTCAGGTCATTGTTCCGAAGAACCCGGACACCGGTACATGCTGGATCATTTAAAGCTGAACCCGATATTGGATTTGGGCATGCGTCTGGGCGAAGGCACGGGCGGCGCCATGGCCATGAGCATCGTCGACGGCGCCCTGAAAGTTTTTAAAGAAGTGATGACCTTTGCCGAGGCCGGGGTGGCCGACAAAGAATGAATAATGAAAAATGAATAATGACAAATGGTGGAAGTCGCTGCGCTCCATCATTTAAGTTTGGGAACTGGGGTGTTTTTACCGTAGTCGGGCACAACTTGGGTTAGCTAGTTTTAGCGGGTACGTGACTGTTCTAATTTACTGTCGTCGTATGAATCACGGCCTGAATTACCATAAAACGCCTCTCCCAGCAAAAAATAAAATAGACAGAATTCCTTCATTATTCATTATTCAATAGTCATTATTCATTTTTTACTCCCACCGATCGTCCCCCTTGTTTTCCAGATCAATTGTATCGTCGGCGGACTCATTGTCAAGCCGACTCCGGGGCTGATGCCGGCGGTGGCCGGGACGCCGGGTTCCGCGGTGAACCCGGTAGTGGTAAGATACCGATCCGCGTTCATTGATAAACGAGTTCAACAGCCAGCTGATCGCGCTGATGATCAGGGATCCGATTATTGCATACCCGAATCCATCGACGTCAAATCCGCTGATCAAACCCGACGCCATTTGCAGTAACAGCGCATTGATCACGAAGGTGAAAAAACCAAGGGTTAATATATTGATGGGCAGGGTTAGGATTATAAAAACCTGTTAAAAAGCTTAAATTGTAATCGAATTGTACCGATTCCAAAGGTTGATTTTTGCTTAAAATCAGCCCAAGTTTTTATGCCCATCCGTTTTTACTTAAACTTTTAGTGCTCAGCTAATTT